>ENA-ORTQ01000213-ORTQ01000213.1-human-gut-metagenome-genome-assembly--contig:-NODE-213-length-79929-cov-7.766319_pt1 | contig 79929 bp, 95 predicted proteins | sample MGYA00241912_ERZ509188 | MGnify/ENA primary metagenome ERZ509188 (study PRJEB26280, sample SAMEA2338849) | human gut metagenome | biome: human gut; feature: human-associated habitat; material: faeces...
GTGTTCCTTACATCGTTGTATTCATGAACAAATGTGATATGGTTGACGATGACGAACTTCTTGAATTAGTAGAAATGGAAATCCGTGAACTCCTTGACGAGTATGAATTCCCAGGAGATGATACTCCAATCATCCAGGGATCAGCTCTTAAAGCTCTTGAAGATCCTAACTCAGAGTGGGGAGACAAGATCATGGAACTCATGGATGCTGTAGATTCTTATATCCCAGATCCAGAGCGTGATACAGATAAGCCATTCCTTATGCCAGTAGAGGACGTATTCTCTATCACAGGACGTGGTACAGTTGCTACAGGTAGAGTAGAGCGTGGTGTTCTTCATGTATCTGACGAAGTAGAAATCGTTGGTATTCACGAAGAAACTAAGAAGACAGTTGTAACAGGTGTTGAAATGTTCCGTAAACTTCTTGATGAAGCTCAGGCTGGTGACAACATCGGTGCTCTTCTTCGTGGTATCCAGAGAACAGAAATCGAAAGAGGACAGGTTCTTTGTAAACCAGGTTCAGTAACATGCCATCACAAATTCACAGCTCAGGTTTACGTTCTGACAAAAGATGAAGGTGGACGTCATACTCCATTCTTCAACAACTATCGTCCACAGTTCTACTTCAGAACAACAGACGTTACAGGTGTTTGCGAACTTCCAGAAGGTGTTGAAATGTGCATGCCTGGTGACAACGTAGAAATGACAATCGAACTGATTCACCCAGTTGCTATGGAGCAGGGACTTCGTTTCGCTATCCGTGAAGGTGGACGTACTGTAGGATCAGGACGTGTTGCTACAATCATCGAGTAATTATAATCTGTTATCAGAATATTAACTCAAATATATACCCCAGAGGCTAAAACCTCTGGGGTTTTTGTTATACCAAAGTATACAAGAGAACTTGTTGGGCTTAAGAAAGAAACGATCAGCGAAAGTTCGACAGATGGATATAATAATCTTGAAGAAAATAATTCAGTTATGTATACTTAAAAATATAAAATAAAATTAAATTAAATTAAGAGGAGAGCAGTATGCAAAATCCGGAAATAGTAATTATAGGAGCAGCAATTATTGATGTTCTGGCATATCCTGTAAACGTGAAAGTATTTGAAACGGGATCGTATTCGACAGAAGATATACATATGACGACAGGGGCAGATGCATTAAATGAAGCCACTATACTTGCCAAAAAAGGGCGGAGAGTTCAGTTGGAAACAGTGATAGGTCAGGATGATGCAGGAAAATTCATACAGGCTCATTGCAATGATGCAGGGATCATGGTACGGGATGCGTGCATCAAAAAAGATGAAAAGACAGGTATGAATATTGTTCTTGTGGAGCAAGATGGAACAAGAAGTTTCTTGACGAATCCGCATGGTACACTTCGAAGCCTGAAAGTAGAACATATCCAGATGCCATTTCCTGAGAGTGCAAAGATCGTATGCTTTGCAAGCATATTTGTATTTCCGAAGATTGGTCCTGATAAATTAGTGCAAATATTCTCACAGGCAAAAATGCAGGGGAAAATTGTCTGTGCGGATATGACAAAGCGTAAAAAGGGCGAGACGCTGGAAGATATGGCGGAAGCTTTTTCGTATATTGATTATCTGTTTCCAAATGATGAAGAGGCGATGCTTCTGACGGAAACGGAATCAGTCGAAGAAGCAGCAGAATGCATAAAATCCACAGGTGTGGGAAATGTGATCATAAAATGTGGAAAGCGGGGATGTTACATTCGGACAGATGTGGAAAAGTGTTGGATAGCTGCGGAAGAGAATGTAAATTGTATTGATACAACTGGAGCCGGAGACAGCTTTGCGGCGGGATTTCTGAATGCACTGTTGGATGGAAACGGTGTGAAAAGATGTGCGAAAGAGGGCAACCGTTATGGCGCAGAGGCGGTTCAGCATATCGGAGCGACTGCATGGCTGAATGGTGGACTCTGAGAATTGAAATGAATAAATGATGATATGGAGTAAAAGGGTATGGAATATTCACATGAGATCATTGTGCCCAACGATGATCTCCCATTTAAAATGTTCATATTTGAGGGAAGTCAAGGAGGATATATCCGCCAGAAACACTGGCACAGATCAATAGAAATATTTGCAGTATTTGATGGTGAGATGGAATTTTATCTGAATGACAAGAGATATCCGCTTCACCCGGGAGAATTTATGCTTGTGAATTCAAATGAATTGCATTCCATCTATGCGCCCAAAAAGAATAAAACGCTGGTCATACAAATACCGGTTGCGACATTCGAAAGATATTATACAGACGACGGATTCATATATTTTTCTCACAGTTCCAGGATCCAGGATGAAGAGGTGATGGGTCTGTTTGAAGAAATGTATCATGTATATGCGGAGAAGAAGAATGGATATGAATATAAGGTTCAGAGTCTGTATTATCGTCTGCTGTATCTGTTGGTAAGTAAGTACCGCAAGACGGATCTGGATGCGGAAAAGATACGTGCAAATAAAAAATTAAATAAGCTGTCAACAATTACGGATTATATGAAACAAAATTATAGCAAGGAACTTTCGCTGGAAAGCATTGCAAGGACATTTAATTATTCTCCGACGTATTTATCACGTATGTTCCGGAAATATGCACAGATGAGTTATAAAACCTATCTGGACGATCTGAGACTCCGGCATGCGTATAATGATCTGATGAATACGGATCTTTCAATCGGTATGGTTGCGGAAAAAAATGGATTTGCGGGAAGTAAGGCATTTGCGAGGGTATTCAAGGAGCAGTATGGAGTATTGCCGAGTGAATATCGGAAAAAGAATTAAAGGTATTTTAGTGGTGTAAGTTGTAATGACAGAAAAAAGATAAGAAATCGCCATAATCAGGTTAATTTATAGGTGGTAAGTACAAAATCAGGTTGATATAATGACATTGTAAATAAGAGAACGACAAATGCACGGAGGAAATCAAATGGAGATTCTGAAAGCAATGGAGCATGCACCACTTCCACTGGATGAAGTAATCTATGAACCATCGATTGAAGAACTGGAAGGTCTGAAGATTGCAGATGAGATGAAAGAACGTGCTTACGGCGGACTGGAGATCCAGATCGGATACTGCAACGGTAATAATAAAAAATTAAATGTAGTAGAATATCACCGCTCCTCAGAGCTTGATATTGCCGTAGATGATCTGATTCTTTTGCTTGGATGCTGTACTTCCGAAAGATACGAATACAGAATTGACAGAAGTGCAGAAAAAGACAATTGAGGAAGCCAAAAAAGCAGAAGGAAAGATGCCGGAAGATGGATTACTTACTGCAAAGAATAAATGGCTGATCGCACATGAGGAAGCTGAGATCGAAAGCGCATTTAACGGCCTTTGCGGAGTTAATGTAACAGTGTAACGGCAAAAGTATTACAGATGAAATAAAGCGGTACGAAAACCCGTTAGAATAATTATAAATAAAATATTTAGGAGGAATCACACAATGAACAATATGCCAGAAGTAAAAATTGGAGTAGTAGCAGTCAGCAGAGATTGTTTCCCGGAAAGTCTTTCTGTTAACAGAAGAAAGAATCTGATGAAAGCATACACAGAAAAATACGGAACAGAAGGGATCTATGAATGTCCGATTTGTATTGTAGAAAGCGAAATCCACATGGTACAGGCACTGGAAGATATCAAGAAAGCAGGATGTAATGCACTCTGCGTATATCTTGGAAACTTCGGACCAGAGATTTCTGAGACATTACTTGCAAAACATTTTGATGGACCGAAGATGTTCGTAGCAGCAGCTGAAGAAAGCGGAGATAACTTATTAGATGGACGTGGAGATGCATATTGCGGAATGTTAAATGCAAGCTATAATTTACAGCTTCGTAACATCAAAGCATATATCCCGGAATATCCGGTTGGAGATGCCAAAGAGTGTGCAGATATGATCCATGAGTTCCTTCCAATTGCAAGAGCTGTTGTAGGACTTCAGAATTTGAAGATCATCAGCTTCGGACCAAGACCGATGAACTTCCTTGCATGTAATGCACCAATCAAGCAGCTTTACAATATCGGAGTAGAGATTGAAGAAAACTCTGAGCTGGATCTTTTCGAGGCATTTAATAAGCATGCCGGAGATGAAAGAATTCCTGCAATCGTAAAAGAAATGGAAGAAGAACTTGGAGCCGGAAACAAGAAACCGGAGATTCTTCCAAAACTTGCACAGTATGAAATTACATTAAAAGACTGGGTAGAAGAACACAAAGGATATCGCAAATACGTAGCACTCACAAGCAAATGCTGGCCTGCATTCCAGACACAGTTCGGATTTGTGCCATGTTATGTGAACAGCCGTCTGACAGCACAGGGAATTCCTGTATCTTGCGAGGTTGATATCTACGGAACATTAAGTGAGTTCATCGGAACTGTTGTAAGTCAGGATACAGTAACATTACTCGACATCAACAACTCTGTACCTAAAGATATGTACAAGAACGATATTGAAGGAAAATACAACTATACACAGAAAGACACATTCATGGGATTCCACTGTGGAAATACTGCATCAAGCAAGCTTTCATTCTGCGAGATGAAATACCAGAAGATTATGGCAAGAACTCTTCCGGAAGAAGTTACACAGGGAACTCTGGAAGGAGATATCGTGCCTGGAGATATTACATTCTATCGTCTGCAGAGCACAGCAGACAACAAACTCCGTGCATACGTTGCACAGGGAGAAGTTCTTCCGGTAGCGACAAGATCATTCGGTGCAATCGGTGTATTCGCAATTCCAGAGATGGGAAGATTCTATCGTCACGTACTGGTAGAAAAAGGATTCCCACATCACGGAGCTGTTGCATTTGGACATTTCGGAAAAGAACTGTTTGAAGTATTCAAATATATCGGAGTTCCGGTAGATGAGATTGGTTATAACCAGCCGGCAGGGGTAAAATATCCGACAGAGAATCCATGGGGATAATAACGGACAGGTAATAAGTAATAGAAAGAGATGGGACTGAATTTTTCAGACCCAAAAGTGATTATGGAGGTAAATGATGTTATACATAGGTGTAGATCTTGGAACATCAGCAGTAAAACTTCTGGTGATGGATGAGACAGGAGATATTAAAAAGATTGTTTCGAAAGAATATCCGCTCTTCTTCCCACATCCGGGATGGTCAGAGCAGAAACCGGAAGACTGGTTTGAAAAATCAATGGAAGGGATTAAAGAACTGACTGCCGAGTGTGATAAGTCACAGGTAGCAGGAATCAGCTTTGGAGGCCAGATGCATGGTCTGGTTGCTCTGGATAAAGATGATAATGTTATTCGTCCGGCAATTCTCTGGAATGATGGAAGAACAGGGGAAGAGACAGAGTACCTGAATGAAGTGATCGGAAAAGATAAGTTATCAGAATATACGGCAAATATTGCGTTTGCAGGATTTACTGCACCGAAGATCCTCTGGATGAAAAAGCATGAGCCGGAGAATTTTGAAAAGATCGCAAAGATTATGCTGCCGAAAGATTATTTGGCATATAAACTTTCAGGATCGTTCTGTACTGATGTATCGGATGCATCGGGAATGCTGCTTATGGATGTGAAGAATCGCTGTTGGTCAAAAGAGATGATGGATATCTGTGGAATTACAGAAGATAAACTGCCAAAATTATATGAAAGTTATGAAGTAGTTGGAACTCTGAAAAAAGAAATTGCAGATGAACTTGGATTTTCAGAGAATGTAAAAGTAATTGCAGGAGCTGGAGATAATGCAGCAGCAGCGGTAGGAACAGGGACAGTAGGAGACGGAATGTGTAACATTTCCCTCGGAACATCCGGAACTATCTTTATATCAAGCAACAAGTTTGGGGTAGATGAGAATAATGCACTGCATTCATTTGCACATGCAGATGGTCATTATCATCTGATGGGATGTATGTTAAGTGCGGCATCATGTAATAAATGGTGGAATGAAGAGATTTTAAAGACAAAGGATTTTGCTGCAGAACAGGCCGGAATTGCAAATCTTGGCGAGAATCGTGTATTTTATCTTCCATATCTGATGGGGGAAAGATCACCACATAATAATCCGGATGCAAGAGCGATGTTTATCGGAATGTCAATGGATACGACCCGTGAAGATATGACTCAGGCGGTGCTGGAAGGTGTAGCGTTTGGACTTCGTGATTCTCTGGAAGTTGCAAGGAGCCTTGGAATTAAGATCGAGAGAACCAAGATCTGTGGTGGCGGAGCCAAGAGTCCACTTTGGAAGAAAATGATTGCCAATATCATGAACCTGAAGGTTGATGTAGTTGAAAATGAAGAAGGACCGGCACTTGGCGGAGCAATGCTGGCAGCAGTTGGCTGTGGTGAATATCCGGATGTAGAGACGGCGGCAGCGAAGATTGTAAAAGTAGTAGACACCGTGGAGCCGGATGAAGAGCTGACAGCAAAATATGAAGAACGTTATCAGCAGTTCAGAAAAATCTATCCAACTGTGAAATGCTTATATGAAAAATAAGAATTTTACTTCCGCAGATAAGCCGGATATGTTAGAATAATTTAAAGAGTGAAATCTTAGATAAAGAGGTATGAGATGTGTAATTCTCATACCTCTTTTTTGAAAAACGGCAATATAAAATGGCCAGGAAAAAATCAGGCAATTCATATAGAAGCCGGTTTGAAGGAGTTCTGAGATGGATCACAAAATGAATGAAGAAAAGAGGAGAAAAATGAAACATGGAAAGTCATAAGATTATCCAGGTAGAAGAAAAAGTACCATTGAAACTATTGCTGCCGCTTAGTATCCAGCATATGTTTGCGATGTTTGGGGCATCTGTACTGGTTCCGTTTATTTTTGGAATCAATCCGGCAATCGTACTTTTTATGAACGGCGTAGGAACGCTGATTTTTATTGCAGTGACAAAAGCAAAGTCACCGGCATATTTGGGGTCGAGCTTCGCATTTCTTGCACCGGCAGGTGTTGTTATCAGTAAGATGGGATATCCGTATGCACTGGGAGGATTTGTTGCGGTCGGTTTATGCGGATGTATTCTGTCCTTTATTATTTACAAATGCGGAACAAAGTGGATTGATATCGTACTCCCGCCGGCGGCTATGGGACCGGTTGTTGCATTGATAGGTCTGGAATTGTCTGGTTCGGCTGCAAGTAATGCCGGGCTTTTGGATGATAAGATTGATCCAAAGAATATGATTGTATTTGCTGTGACATTGGGTGTTGCTGTATTTGGAAATATTTTATTTAGAGGATTTTTGTCGGTAATTCCGATTTTGATTGCAGTAATTGCAGGATATCTGACAGCGCTTGCTTGTGGAATCCTGGATTTTACACAGGTAGTAGAGGCTTCATGGTTTGCAATCCCGAATTTTCAGGCGCCGAAGTTTGATATGGGGGCAATTTTGATGATTTTGCCGGTACTTCTGGTTATTACATCGGAACATATCGGGCATCAGGTTGTAACGAGTAAGATCATAGGAAGAGATCTTCTGACAGATCCCGGACTTCACAGATCTTTATTCGGGGATAATTTTTCTACAATGGTGTCAGGTCTGATCGGATCAGTGCCGACTACTACATACGGAGAGAATATCGGGGTTATGGCTGTAACAAAAGTATACAGCGTCCGTGTTATCGGAGGAGCTGCAATATTGTCTATTATATGTTCGTTTGTCGGGAAATTGTCGATGATGATTCAGACAATTCCGGGACCGGTTATCGGAGGAATCTCATTCCTTCTGTATGGTATGATCGGTGCTTCTGGTTTACGTATTCTGGTAGACTCCAGAGTAGATTACGGAAGATCCAGAAACCTGATGTTAACATCCATCGTATTTGTAACCGGTCTGTCTGGAATATCTGTGAATATCGGAACCGTGTCATTAACCGGGATGGTTCTGGCATGTGTTGTTGCCATGGCACTTAGCCTGATATTCTATATCTTAGATAAATTAAAGCTTACCAATGATCGGGAAGTGTAAGGTCTTCTTTTCTCATGGCGAGTGAAGCGCCCGGAACGGAGAAGTTCGGCATGCCGTCTTCGTCCCAGAAGACTTTTCCTATATAGGCATTTCTTCCGGCATCGTAGAGCGGCTGATAATCACCCTCACCTAAGTAACGCTCTTCCTGACGTGCATGATAGACCATAAGATCTTCGGTGTCGTCAGTGGAGCGGGTAAAGCTGTTGTGTCCTGGTCCGAAGAATCCGGTAGCACGGCTGCTTTGGAATACGGGATAAGGAAGTTTGGTCCAGGAAGAAGAATCCAGAAGATCAGAGTCTTCATCTGCATATAAAAGTCCCATATTATAAAGTGCATCTGTACCACTTGCAGAGAATGTAAGGAAGATGCGGCCGCCATGTTTGATAACGGCAGGTCCTTCATTTACCGCAAATCCATGAAGTTCCCAGTTGTACTCAGGATGGGTCAGAAGAACAGATGGAGTACAAATCGTCCACGGATTGGATAATTTTGCAATAAAAATATCAGAAATATTATTCGTTTTCTGTGCCCATACAAAATAATCCTCCCCTTTATGATGGAAGAAAGTATGGTCCAGAGAGAAGTCGGTAAAAGCAATATCATTTTCCACAGTTGTCTGGATTGGTCCCTTGGTGATCCAAGGATCGTTCATCGGATCGTCGCCGGTGCAGGCAAGGCAGTGTGGACGGATCCGCCATGAAGAATGGTCGGAAACGGTTGTGGTGTAATATACATACCAGCCACCCTGGATATAGTGGATTTCAGGAGCCCAGAGGTGTGGACTGACACGGTCAGGACCGATGGGCTCTCTTTCATAAATGACTTTTTCTGTGTAACGTCCGGAATTATCAGTCAGATCTTCGAGTGTATCGGCACAGCGGAGAATGATGTAAAGATACTGATAGGTACCATTTAAGTTGTGCCCGGCATCTGTATGAGAGCCAAGAAAATAATACTTTCCGTCGGTATGTTTATAAATGTAAGGATCGGCGCGGTGACTGATGATCGGTGCCGCATAATCATTATCCTGAATGTGTCCGATGCCATCTTCACTTCGGATGATGTTACGGATTTCTTTCATTCCGTTTGTATACGTAACCTGTACGGTCTCCGGGTCTGATTCGCATCTTTCTACAGACTGAATACATACTGGTTCTGGCTTTCCATATTTATTCTGTAAAGAACTAAGGGCTGCAACAGAGATTGTTTCCCCATTAGAATCCTGGGTTTTGAGTGCGTCAGTAACAGAAAGTTCATCGCAGGGAAGTACAATCGGAAACCCGCCGTTAAGTGCATACCAGTCCTTCTGATTATAGCTGTATTCAAGATAATAATGGTCTTTTTCTGGTTTTTCCCATGAGACATTCACGGATCGTATGAAAGCAGATGTCTGCTTATCATGATAGAATTTATCTGCCATAGGAAGTGTAAGTGATTGATTCATAAATCCTCCTTGGGCATTGTATTTATTAGAAAAATAAGGTTTGATTCATTTTAGCATAGAATTAATTGATTGACAAGACAGAAAAAAGTAGTCTAAGATAGTAGGAAAGGGTAACGAATATGTGGCTTTAAGCCAAAAAAATGTGCAAAGGGGAAATAAAAAGATGGTTACGATTAAAGAGATTGCAAAAGAATGCAATGTCTCTGTCGCAACAGTATCAAATATCTTGAATCACAAGCCTGGCGCCAGTGATGAGACCAGAAGAATTGTGATGGCCAAGATAAAAGAGCTGAATTATAAGCCCAATACTGTGGCGAGAAATCTGAAGACTAAGAATACCAGGACAATAGGGGTAATTGTCGAGGATATGACGATCTTCAGTATTCCGGATATTGTAGACGGAATTACGGAACATTGTGAGGAAAATAATTATCAGATACTTTTGATCAATCTGAGATTATTTAAAAAATACAATGATTTTTATTATCACAGAGATGATTATTACGACCAGGTTGAGCAGGAAATTGATAAATTAATCGCAAGGCAGGTTGAGGGAGTTATATATGTAGCTGCTCATGAACGTGTAATGAAGTGTATTCCGGAAAAACTTCCGGTACCGGCCGTTATGGCATACGGATATACACAAAACAAAAATATCCCGTCCATTGTAGTAAATGATGAAGACGGGGCACATCAGATCGTCAAACATCTGGTCGACAATGGCCACAGGAAGATAGGAATTATAACAGGAAAACCGGATAGTATTCATACACAGGAAAGACTTCTGGGTATGCAGAGGGCGTTTTATGAGAATCAGATTCTGTATAATCCCGAAAGTGTATATTACGGGGACTGGACCAGACAAAGTGGTTATAATGGTACGGATCAGCTGTTGGAACAGGGGGTTACAGCGATTTGCTGCATGAATGATCTTATGGCCGGTGGAGTGTATGACAGAATGGAAGAAAGAGGAATGCTTCCGGGAAAAGAGGTCTCGGTAACCGGATATGATAACCGTGAACTTTCAGGATATTATAAGCCGCCGCTTACTACGATATCTCTTCCACTTCATGATATAGGTTATACGGCAAGCGAGGTAATTATGCGTATGGTAGAGGAGAAAGAGCTGAAAGAACCGGATGGTATATATCGTGTAGGATGTTATATGCTGGAGCGTAGTTCGGTCAGAAATCTTAAAGAAAATTCATAATCAAAACAATAAATAATGAAAATCAGAAAAAAATAAGCACTTACAGAAGAAAAAAATGTCTGTAAGTGCTTATTTTATAATAGGTTTGTGCATATTGCACAAAATAAAACGTTTAAGTTTTACTTGCACTTATCATAAAAGTGAGCGTATAATCTAATCAAACAAAGAAACAGGTAAATAAGATAAAAAAATATAAACCTGTAAAAAGAAATTTGCATTGTATATTGGGAAAAAAGGAAAATTGTAAAAAAAGGATATTAAACGATTAAGGAAAAGAAATCGGAGTTAATGTTCTGAGGAAAAGGTTATGGATGACAAGAAACTGAAAACAGTACCATTGAATAAGATCAAGATATCGGATCAGTTCTGGAACAGATATATACATCTGGTAAAAGATGTACTGATTCCGTATCAGTGGGACATTTTAAATGACAGACTTCCGGATGTGGAGACAAGTCATTGTATTGAAAACTTTAAGATTGCGGCGGGAGAAACTGACGGAGATTTTGAAGGGGCAGTATTCCAGGATACAGATGTAGCGAAATGGCTGGAAGCGGTAGCTTATTCACTGGCAGCAGAGCCGGATGAACATTTGTCATATCTTGCGGATAAAACGATTAACCTTATAGGACGTGCCCAATGTGAAGATGGATATCTGAATACTTATTTTACGATTAAGGATCCATCAAAACGTTGGACAAATCTGAAAGAGGGACATGAATTATATACGGCAGGACATATGACGGAGGCAGCAGTTGCGTATTATAAAGCAACCGGAAAAACAGAGTTTCTCGATATCATGAAGAAATTTGCAGATCTCATTTGCAAGACATTCGGACCGGATGAAGGTCAGATCCATGGATATCCGGGACATCAGGAAATCGAGCTTGCGCTTATCCGTCTGTATCATGTAACCGGTGAAAAGAAATATCTGGAAACAGCAAAGTATTTTATTGATACCAGAGGCGTGGGAGAAAATTATTTCCTGGAAGAAGAAAAGAGACCTGAATATAAACAGATATTCCCGGAATTTGCCGGATATGATCCGAGATATTCACAGTCACATGAGCCGGTAAGAGAGCAGAAGACGGCAGAAGGACATGCAGTAAGAGCCGTATATATGTATTGCGCAATGGCAGATCTGGCATATGAATACAAGGATAAAGAATTGTTAGATGCCTGCAAGACATTATGGGAGGACATGACAAAACGTCAGATGTATATTACAGGAAGCATCGGAGCATCCGGTCTTCTGGAACGGTTTACAACAGACTATGATCTTCCGAACAACTGTAATTATTCAGAAACATGTGCATCGATAGGACTTGCTCTTTTCGGAAGAAGAATGGCACAGATCACAAAAGATGCTTCATACATGGATATGGTAGAAAGAGCGCTTTATAATACCTTGTTATCAGGAATAGCACAGGATGGAAAGAGTTTCTTCTATGTAAATCCTTTGGAAGTGTGGCCGGATAACTGTATCGACAGAACTTCCAAAGAGCATGTAAAACCGGTGAGACAGAAATGGTTTGGAGTTGCGTGTTGTCCGCCAAATATAGCGAGAACACTGGCGTCCATGGGACAGTACATATATTTCACTGATAAGAACACAGCATATGTGAACTTATACATTTCTAATGAAGCTCAGATCGAACTGGAAGAAGGAGCATTAAAGATTCAGATAGAAAGTGATCTGACGAATACAGGACATATTCGGATGGCAATAACTCCTGATGGAGAGGGTGAACACAGACTGGCACTTAGAATACCGGATTATGTGAAGACCTATACGATCAAAAGAGATGGTAAGATTCTAAGAAATGCCAGAATCAGTCAGTCTTATCTTTTAATAGAAGACATCAAAGAACAGACAGAGATCGAGATTGACTTTGAGGTACCCGCGAAATTCGTAAGAGCGAATCCGAATGTCAGAGAAGATGCAGGAAAAGTTGCTCTGGTAAAAGGACCGTTAGTATATTGTCTGGAAGAAGCAGACAATGGGGAAAATCTTCCATCTATCTTCGTTAACACGAAACAGGAGCTGAAAGAAACATTTGAATCCGAACTTCTTGGAGGAGTAACGACGATTCGGTTCACAGGAAAGAAACTGAACATGGATACATGGCAGGATGGTGCATTATATGATACCAGAGAACAGGTATTCGAAGATATAGAACTCAAAGCAATTCCATATCATTGCTGGGATAACCGTAAAACAGGTGAGATGCTGGTATGGATGAAAGAAATGTTTTAATTATTTTGAATCTGTCAGGGAACATAGACCCTGTAGAGAAATATATATCTAAAAGGAGGAAAATCTATGAAAAAGAAAGTAGTGTCAGTGCTTCTTTGTGTAGCTATGACAGCAACTATGCTGCTTGGATGTAGCGCAGGAAGTGAAAAGAGTGATTCTAAGAAATCATCTAAGAGCGAGTCGGGCGGAACAACAGAGATGAAGGTTGACGGGGATGCAACAACCATTAATGTCTGGACATTCATCGAGTTACACCAGAAATTCTACACAGAGATGGCTAAGAAATGGAATGAGGAACATCCGGATAAGAAGGTTAAATTAGTACTTTCTAATATGCAGTACGATGATATGCACAACAAATTATCGCTTGCACTGGAATCAGGAAAAGGAGCTCCGGATGTAGTTGATATCGAGCTTGGAAAATTCCCTTCATTCACAAATGGTAAGATCGGACTTATGGATCTGACAGATGCAATCGCACCATACAAAGACAACGTAGTTGAATCTCGTCTTGACATCTACGGAAAAGATGGAAAATATTACGGATTCCCAACACACGTTGGTACAACAGTTGCATTCTACAATGATGATCTGTTAAAAGAAGCAGGAATTGATTACACAACAATTAAGACATGGGATGACTTCAAAGCAGCCGGTGTGAAATATCATGAGAAAACAGGTAAGAACTTCGCTTGTGCTGAGACAACAGCTCAGTGGATGGTTAACCTTATGTTAGCTCAGAAAGGTACTGATTACCTTGACAAAGATGGTAACCTTGACCTTACAAATGATAAAGTTGTAGAAGTACTTCAGTACATCAAAGATATGCAGGATGCAGGCGCACTTGCAACAGTAGCTGGTGGACAGCCGGATAACGAAGAAGCTTATCCAGAATACAACAGTGGTAACTTCGCAGTACAGATCATGCCTTTCTGGCAGACATCAAGATTTACAAACTACATGTCTGACCTTGAAGGAAAGATTGCAATCGCAGCTCCTCCGGTATTTGGAGACAACGATGCAGTTAAGACAATCGGTGGTGGTGGAACCGGTACAGCAGTTGTAAAATCTTCTAAGAATGCAGACCTTGCAGCTGAAGTATTCGCTTACATCAAACTGTCTGAAGACGCTAACAAAGAAGTTTGGAATGTATTAGGATTTGACCCTGTTAATACATCTGTATGGACAGACACAGACCTTACACAGAATCCGGACAACCAGTTCGTAAAATACTTCAAGACAAAACCATTTGACACTCTGTTAGAGCTCCAGGATAGCATTGGCGGACTTAATTCTTACACAAGTTCTAAATATCCATCTATCAACAACGAGTTCTGCACAACAACACTGAACAACATTTTCGAAGAAGGAATGGACGTAAAAGATGCACTGAAACAGTCTCAGGAAACTCTTGAAAATGAATTCGGCGACAAATAAGATTTGCAATTAAGAAATTAGTAATGTAATAATCAGGGGGTTGCGTGCAAAAACTGCCGCATCCCCTTCTTTTTAAGAAGGAGGATACATAAAACCATGAAGAAATTTTTCTATTCTCAGAAATTAGCTCCTTATGTGTTTATCCTTCCTTTTGTCCTCACTGTTATATTTTTCTGGGCAGTTCCAATCGCGAACGGAGTCCTTTTAAGTTTTCAGGATGTATTACAGGATAAATGGGTTGGATTGGATAATTATAAGAGACTTCTGTCCGATAAGATCTTTTTAAAAGCTTTGTTTAACAGTACACGTTATATGATCGGAACACTGGTACTTCTGATCCCATTTCCGATGCTTTTTGCAACACTTCTGAACAGTAAGCTGATGAAGAAACCTGGATTTTTCAAATCCATCTATTTCCTTCCGGCACTTACATCAGTCGTAGTTGCAGGTACAATCTTCCGTCTGATGTTTGGTGAGATGGAGACTTCTCTTGCCAACCAGGTGATCGGAATGTTCGGACTTGGACCAATTAAATGGTTAAAGAATGATCTGACCGGTTATTTTGCACTGTTACTTCTGGCATGCTGGAGATGGACAGGTGTTAACATCCTGTATTTCCTTGCCGGATTACAGAGTATTTCAACAGATCTTTATGAAGCGGCTTCTATCGATGGAGCAAATAAGTGGCAGCAGTTTACAAAGATTTCCCTTCCACTTCTGAAACCAACAACCGTATATGTGTTAACGATCAGTATCTATGCAGGACTTGCAATGTTCAATGAAAGTTACATGTTATGGAAAGGTAACAACTCACCGCAGAATATCGGACTTACGATCGTCGGATATCTGTACAGGCAGGGAATTGAAAAACGAGCGATGGGTTATGCCTGCGCAGTAGGTCTTGTACTTCTGATTATTGTTATGATCGTCAACATGATCCAGCTGGCAGCTACAGGAACATTCAAGAAGGAGGAAAGATAGTATGGGCGAAAAGAGAAAAAATAAAGACCGGCTTTGTACAATATTGATGATCGTCTTCTTCTCGATCCTGGCTATCCTGGTGATCCTTCCGATTTATACAATCTTTCTTGCCAGCTTTAAACCGGGCGGAGATCTTCTTCAGTATGGTCTGAACCTTGGAATTGACTGGAGCCGTATGAGTCTTGATAACTATGTACTGCTGTTTACCGGCCAGCATGATTACTGGAGATGGTTCTTTAACAGTATCACTCTTACAGTCGTTACAGTAGTGGCAACACTTCTTGTAAGTGCATTTGTAGGATACGGATTTGCAGCCTATGAATTCAAAGGAAAGAACTTTATGTTCGTAATCGTTCTCCTGATCTTATCTGTTCCACTGGAGGTTATCATGCTTCCGCTGTACAAACAGATGACAACATGGGGACTGATGGATAACTATATCGCAATTGTATTACCATTCGTTGCACATGCATCTACAATCTTCTTCTTCAGACAGTATCTTCTGGGACTTCCGAAGTCACTTCTGGAAGCAGGACGAATCGACGGAGCAACAGAATATGGTATCTTCTTCAAGCTGATCATGCCGATCATGAAACCGGCATTTGCAGCTATGGCGATCTTAAATGGTATGAATGCATGGAATAACTACCTGTGGCCATTACTGGTAATCCGTTCTTCAGAAAAATACACACTGACACTTGGACTGAACACCCTGATCAACCCATACGGAGATAATTATTCACTCCTGGTTGTAGGTTCGTTCTTCTCAATCATTCCTATCTTTATACTGTTTGTATGTTTCCAGCAGTATTTCATCGAAGGTATGACAGCAGGTGCGGTAAAAGAGTAATCATTGTAATAATAGGAGGTTGAAAATGAGTAAGACAGCAAAGATGATCATTGATAAAGATTTCCAGATTTCCAAAGTAGATGAAAGAATCTATGGCTCTTTCATCGAGCATCTCGGACGTGCCGTGTATGATGGATTATATCAGCCGGGCAATCCGTTATCAGATGATGACGGATTCCGTAAAGATGTCATTGATCTGGTAAAAGAACTGGATGTACCAATCATCCGTTATCCGGGTGGAAACTTTGTATCCAACTTCTTCTGGGAAGACAGCGTAGGACCTGTAGAAGAGCGTCCGGCGCGTCTGGAACTTGCATGGAGAAGTCTGGAAGAGAATAAGATCGGATTAAATGAGTTCGCAAAATGGACAGACAAAGTAAATTCCAACATGATGATGGCAGTCAATCTTGGTACAAGAGGAATTGCAGATGCCTGCAATCTTCTGGAATACTGCAACCATCCGGGCGGAACAAAATATAGTGATCTTCGTATCAAACATGGTGTAAAAGATCCACATAATATCAAAGTATGGTGCCTGGGTAATGAGATGGATGGACCTTGGCAGCTCGGACACAAGACAATGGAAGAGTACGGACGTCTTGCAGAAGAGACAGCAAAAGCAATGAAACTGATCGATCCGTCTATCGAGCTGGTATCCTGCGGAAGTTCTGCTCTTGATATGCCGACATTCCCGAAATGGGAATCTACAACACTGGAAAGTACATATGATTATGTTGATTATGTATCTATGCATCAGTATTATGGAAACCGTGATAATGATACTGCTGATTTCCTTGCATGCTCAGATGATATGGATGAATTCATCCGTACCGTTGTCGCAACATGTGATTATGTAAAAGCGAAAAAACGTGGTAAGAAAGATATCAATATCAGTTTTGATGAGTGGAATGTATGGTTCCATTCGAATGCAGCTGATGATGACATCACACAGAACCATCCATGGCAGGTAGCACCTCCGATGCTGGAAGACATTTACACATTTGAGGATGCACTGGCAGTTGGTCTGATGCTGATCACATTGTTAAAACATGCAGACAGAGTAAAGATTGCCTGCCTGGCACAGCTGGTTAATGTTATCGCACCGATCATGACAGATCAGGGCGGCGGAGCAGCATGGAAGCAGACGATCTTCTATCCATTCCTTCACGCTTCCAAGTATGGCCGTGGCGTAGCACTGATGCCTCTGGTACAGACAACAAAGCATGATACAGCAAAACATGAAAATGTTACTGACGTAGAAAGCGTTGCAGTGTATAATGAAGAGAAAGAAGAGCTTACAATCTTCGCTGTTAACCGTACACTGGAAGATGATATTGAACTGACAACAGACTTAAGAGGTATGGAAGGATTCCATCTGGTAGAGCATATCGTTATGGAAGAATCTGATCTGAAGCTGGTAAATAGTTCTTACGAAGAAAAAGTAGTACCAAAGACAGTAAATCGTTCAAAGATGGATGGTGGAATCATGACAACTCTTCTTGGAAAAGCATCTTGGAATGTAATCAGATTAAGTAAGTAGAGGCGGTTAAGATATGAAATTTTGGGCAATTGACAGTCCGGTAATGAGAGTGCTTGGACGACTGGGGGATATTATTATACTGAACATGATCTTTGTGGTCGGATGTATTCCGGTAATCACCATCGGAACTTCCTTAAGTGCTCTGTATGCGGTGGCGATGAAGATGGCAAGAGGTGAAGATCCGTCGGTGTGGAAGGAATTCTGGAAAGCCTATAAGAGGAACTTCAGACCGGCAACCATCTGCTGGCTGGTCATGGCTGTCATTGCCATACTGCTGTTTGTGGATTTCCGGATCATCGGAGTTCTGAAAAGAGGCAGCGAAAGTATGTACAGTATTATGCGTATTGTACTTGCAGTGATCCTTGGAATGTGGATGCTGATGTTCCAGTATCTGTTTCCATATATTGCAAGATTTGAAAATGGAATCTTTGCAACACTGCGCAATGCACTGCTTCTTGCGGCAGCGCATATTCCATCTACGATCGTGATCGTAGGCTTAAGTGTCGGATCGCTCATCTTAACATTGTTCACATCCAGATCCTTTGTGATCGCAAGTATTATATGGGTGTTCTTTGGATTTGCGGTACTGGCATATGTACAGGCGTTTCTCCTGTGCAGGATTTTTGAAAAATATGAAAAGTAAATTGTATTAGTAGTGTTCCAATAAGATCCTCGGAAAGAGGACGGAAAATGGGCAATATTATATACATGCGGCTATAATTACTTTGTTCAAAGCCGTTGTTTGTATATAATATTGCCTGTTTTTGTAGATGTCAAAGTATGCAGGATAAGTTGTCGTCTGCAGGAACTGTCAAAGGCAGTTCCTTACGAATCTTCCGGCAGAGATGTCCGGTTCTGTGGTGTTATACGGCTGCTAATTCGTCAATAATCTGCTGCAGGTTTTTTTCTACAGAATCGGTAACATTGGTTGCGTATTTATCGATACCGGGAGCAGCATTTGCCATGGCATAGCTTGTACCGGCGGTCTGTAGCATTTCGACATCGTTATACTGATCTCCGAATACGACGCAGTCTTTTGCTGCAATATGTAAATGATCGATCAGATCTTTTAATGCACTTCCCTTGTTGGCGGTCGGGCAGATGAAGTCTACCCAGAGATTGCCGGAAGTAACAACCTTGATGTCGGATGAAAACATTTCTTTTAGATGTTTTTCACACGCATCGGTTCCGCTGTAATCGCAGACTGCAATCTTAAGGATCGGTTCCGGAATCTCCGTTTTGGGGTCATCGATGAATTTCATATTATTCTGGATGACATTTACCATGTGATTATAGAATTCCTGATTTTTCGAGGTGCTGTAGCAGACACGTTCGCCGGAGATAATACAGTTGTATTGTGGATATTTGGCAACTTCATCCAGGATACGGTAAGCAAGGTCCAGCTCAATAATTCCTTTGGAAATAGTCTCTTCGTTGTATATGCAGAGAGAGCCGTTTTCGGCGATGTATGCAATATCGTCCTGAACCGGAGTGAACAGTCTGCGAAGGTTCAGGTACTGACGTCCGCTGGCAGCTGCAAACATGATCCCGTGTTCTTTCAGTGTACGGATCTGGTCGAAAACAATTGGATTTACATCATGTGCGCCGTTTTGAAGTAGTGTGCCATCAAGATCGCTGGCGATTAATTTAACCATAAAAAACTCCTTATATAAAACATTTCTGAAAACATTGATATTTATTTCGCTACTAATTATAATATAAATGAGTAAAATATGAAAGATAAAGGTAGGAACAGGGATATGAAGATTGGAATTGCAAATGATCATTCTGCAGTAGACATGAAAAATGAGATTGTAGAATATCTGGAAAGTCTGGGACATGAAGTTGTGAACTATGGAACAGATTCTTATGAAAGCTGTAATTATCCGGAATTTGGTGAGAAGATCGGGAATGCAGTGGCAAGCGGCGAAGTAGAGCAGGGGATCGCAATCTGCGGAACCGGTGCCGGGATCTCACTGGCAGCGAATAAAGTAAATGGAATCCGTGCAGTAGTGTGCAGTGATCCATATACAGCAAGAATGGCGAAAGAGCACAACGATGCGAACGTGATCGCATTCGGAGCACGTGTGATCGGTATCGAGACTGCGAAATGCATCGTGGATGAGTGGCTGAATGCTAAGTTTGAAGGCGGAAGACATGCCACAAGAGTGGACATGATCATGGACGTGGAAAAGAGAAATCATAATTTATAGAATACATTTTTGAGATATAGATATATTATGGATATGGAGGAAGAGACTGCTGACGGTGGTCTCTTTTTTTAGGACAAAAAACGACACGCAGAGGTTGTGTGATCTGCATGCCGCCTTTTATATCATATTATATTGGAGAAATGAAAAAAATGATAATATCTGTTTTAAAATTACCTTTTATAACTTATTTCTGGTGAGCTGCTTCGTACTCTCTGAAAGCATCTACCTTTGGCTGAGAAGAGCATCCCGGAACGAATTCGTTTGTCAGGAAAGCGTCTGTTAATTCTTCTCTTAATTTGTTACCGATTGTGAAAGCTTCCATACATGCGATGTTGAACTCAGCTATGACACCTGCTGCTAAAAAAGAGATAAATAAAAATCAACAGGAGGTAATGTTAAATGAGCATGGTAGAAAAAGAGACAAAAGTAGTGAATGAGAATAAGATGACGGTGAATATGACAAAAGAAGCATTGTATGACTTTCTTTTATTCCACGCATATTCCAAATTCAGCGGATTTCTGGCAAATATACTGGGACTTGCAGTTGCATTTATGGGAATCTTCTCGTATACAACCGGAAGAGTGAGTAGCATAGGAGCGGTGCTTTATCTGGTGGCAGCGGCAATATTCCTTGGCGGCACACCGTTCCAGCTTAAGATGAGAGCAAAAAAACAGGTTGTTGTAAACAGAGAATATAACGCGCCGGTAGAATATACATTTTCCGAAAAAGGAATCACACTCGAGCAGAATGGAGAAAGTAAGACATACGAGTGGGAACAGATCGAACGTGCGGTAGTTACACCAAAGACAATTGGAATCTATTATGCACCGGAATGTGCGATGATACTTCCAAAAGAAGATTTCGGAGATCAGTTTGTACCGATTTTTACAACAATTGCAACACAGTTAGGACAGAGTAAGGTAAGAATGAGATAACAAATGTTCTCAAAAAGGAGCTGTCTGTATGCTTGACAATTGATATAAAAAGTGTAAACTGATTTATTAAGAGGATAGTTGCGGGGAGGCAGCCATGGAAGAACGTAGAAATGAGATATTAAAAGAACTTGACAGAAAAGGAAGAGTAAAAGTTACAGATCTGAGCAAAGAATTCGGCTGCTCAGAGGTAACGATAAGAAATGACATCAAAGCGATGGATATAGAAGGGTTGTTGAAACGTACCCATGGCGGAGCAGTAAAGGTCGAGACAGAGACGGAACGGAAGTATTCGGCAGAGACGATCTACCGGAATGTTACACAGAAGAAGCGGATCGCAGTTGTAACCAATTCTCTGATTGCGGGAAATGAACTTGCGGGAGTCGGACATGTGGAATTATCGATTGCCACACCACAGATGGAAGTGAAAAAGGCGATCATGAAGGCGGCAGAGAAAGTATATGTACTGGCAGACAGCAGTAAGTTTGGCGGAGGCTATTTGTCTGTAATCTGTCCAACGAATGAAGTGGATAAGATTATTACAGATGATGGAGTATCAAAAGAGGATATCCAGAAGGCAAAAGAACTGGATGTACCGTTGGTTATCGCGTAACAGGAGAGGTACGGATGGAAAGACAGCAGAAAGCCTATAAAGGTGTCATAGATTATTTTAAAAAGAAGATCATGGACGGAGAATTGCGTCCGGGAGAAAAATTGCCGCCGGAGAGAGACATTGCAGAACGACTGAATGTGAGTCGTAATTCGGTGCGGGAAGCAATTCGTATCATGGATATGACAGGAGTGATCTCTTCACAGCAGGGATCAGGAAATTACATTACATGTGAGTTCCAGAAGAGCCTTGCGGAGACCATGACAATGATGTTCGCTATGGATCAGATCGATTATAAGCAGATCAGCCAGATTCGTCAGGCACTGGAATGCCTGGCATTTTCGCTTGCCATAGAACATGCATCGGACGAACAGATAAAAGAAATGGAATCATTGGTAAAAGAGCTGGATAAAAGTACCGATGATGTAAAGAATGCGGCTCTGGATAAGAAGCTTCATTTTATGCTTGCACAAAGTTCGGGGAATATTCTGGTACTGGATTTTCTGGAAGCGTGTTCCGGCGTTATAGATTCGTTTATTCATGATATGCGTGCAGCGATTCTGCGCACGGAAGAACGGAAAAAATTGTTAAATGAATGTCATAAAAAATTGATAGAAGCACTGAAAGAGAAAGATGAAAAGAAAGGTCAGGAAGCATTAAAACGCCACTTTATGCTGATCAATGAGATTCTGGAAGAGCGGGAAAATAGAAAAATATAGGGAGCATAAAAGGAAAGAGGCTTTGTCAAGAAGCCATATCTCAGAGAATCCCTTCCGACAGAAAACCTGGAATTGATGAACGGAATTAAGAGGGTGTTTGATCCGAAGAATATTTTGAATCCACACAAAGTTGCACAGTTATAAATTACTGTCAGATAGAAGAACTTTTGACATATAATTTCATATTTTATAGCAGATGGGAGTATATCCTGTCTGCTATTATTTTGCATATCTATAATAGGAAAGGAATGGAACTATGGCGTATTCGATCATGTTGGATGCCGGACACGGCGGTGCAAAAGATCCTGGAGCAGTCTATGAAGGACGTCAGGAAAAAGATGACAACCTGAAACTTGTGCTGGCAATTGGAGAGATACTGTCGGACAGAGGACTGGATGTAGAATATACGCGGACAACAGATGTCTATGAAACACCTTATGAGAAGGCGATGAAAGCAAATAATGCGGGAGTTGATCTTTTTGTTTCTATTCACAGGAATTCGTTTCCTGTAGATAATGAAGTGGAAGGTGTGGAAAGCCTGGTCTATGATCTGTCCGGGTTAAAATATGAAATGGCACAGAATATCAATGAGCAGCTGGAAGGTGTAGGGTTTGTGAATCTGGGGGTGAAAGCAAGACCGAATCTTGTAGTCTTGAAACGTACAAAGATGCCGGCGGTGCTGGTAGAAGTCGGATTCATCAATTCGGATACAGACAATCAACTGTTTGATGATAATTTCCAGGATATTGCACAGGCAATCGCGGATGGAATCCTGGATACACTGGAAAGTAACGGCCTGATCCAGGAAGAAAAAGTTCCGGTGTACCGGGTGCAGGTGGGACTGTTCCGCAATCAGCGGTATGCGAACCGGCTGCTGAATGAGCTGCTGGAACAGGAATATCCGGCGTACATTGACCGGTCCGGTCCGTATCACAGAGTCTATGTGGGTGAATTTGACAACCTGAATGATGCGGTACAGATGGAACGGCGCCTGAAACGGGCAGGATATCAGACATTGATCGTACAATGAAAAAATTAACATAGATTTTTCATTACTGAGATATTCTATTTAACATAGCCTTCTTATACTTGAATCAGCAAATGAGATAGAGAGAAGATTCAAGGAAAACGGGAGGCGTTTTGAGATGAAAAGTTTATGGAATATGTTGAATAAAGAATTTACAATAGAAGGAGCGGTCAGTGCATTTCTGGTGATCAATATCATTGCCTGGACGCTGATCACAATGGGAGTAGGGATGATGGTTTGTAAGTTCCTTGGATTCTCGATTGGCGGTAACATGACGAATCTTATGTGTGCGGGAATCTATGGCGGTCTGATCGTGGGATTGATCGGAGGAATCCTGTATCTGTATGAGTTATACAGACATCATTCTATGGAATAATAAGAATAAATATATAATTATAATGTAATAAAAAGATCTGCTTTACAGAAAAATGTAGGGTAGATCTTTTTGTGTACAGAGGTTTTCTGTATGATGAGGAATGGAAAGCAGATTGACATGGCAGTATTTTCATAATATGATGGAATTACTTTGAGAAAAGATGAAGAAACAAGAGTATCAGGAGAGACGGAGGATTATCAATATGGCGGATAGATTGGAATTTAAAGAAAAACTGTCGGGAATTCTGGCGCTGGCAGAAGGACAGAATGGAAAGATTACAGTAGATGAAGTGGAAAAATACTTTGAAGAAGACGGACTTTCGCAGGAACAGATGAATCTGGTCTGTGATTATCTGTTATCGATGAAGATGGCGGTAGTCGGATACAAACAGACCGGAGGGACGGTAAAAGAGGCTGAGAAAGAAGAAAAACAGCCATTAAGTGCAGAAGAACAGAAATACGTGGAAGAATATCTGCGCGGACTCGGGGATATGAAAGAAGAGACACAGGAAGAAGTACGTATGGCTTATTATCTGCCGAAAGTAGTGGAAGAAGCGGTCAGATTGCATCATCCGGAAGTGTTTATCGGTGACATGATCCAGGAGGGAAATATAGCATTGATGGTCGCATTGAAAGAGATTCCGAAGGAAAAAGACGAAGAAGAGATTCTGGAGCAGGTGCGTGCCGGAATGATGGCTTCCCTGGAGTCGCAGACAGAGGTGAAAAGAAGAGATCACAAGATGGTTGAAAAAGTAACAGAACTTGATGAAGCAATTAAGAGTATGAAAGAAGAGTACGGACGGAAAGTCAGTGTAGACGAAGTGGCAGAACGTCTCGGAATCAGTGAGGATGAGATCGAAGATATTCTGAAACTTGCCGGAGAAGAGGTAAAAGACGAAGAATAATGAGATATGAAAAAGGAGACGGGGTTAATCCTCGTCTCCTTCTTCATCTTCCAGTTTCGGTTCCGGCAGATATAAATGTACGCTTTCGATTCTGTTTTTATCTAATTTTTCTACAACCAGATGGATGCCGTCTTCGGTGGTGACGCCGTCGCCGATCTCAGGAAGACGGTCCAGATGCTCGATAATGAATCCACCGACGGAATCGTACTCTTCTGAGGTCAGGTCAAGATCGAGCCTGTCGTTTAAGTCATCCAGATTTGTGGAGCCTTCTACGATGTATTCCCGCTCTCCGATCTGCTTTATGAAGTCTTCTTCATTCTCATCATATTCATCATGAATTTCTCCGACAATCTCTTCCAGAATATCCTCCAGTGTGATCAGACCGGAAGTCTCACCGTATTCATCCAGAACGATGGCAATGTTAAAAGAAGCCTGACGCATCTCCACAAGTAATTCGGAAATGTTCTTGTATTCGTAAGTGAAATAGGCCTCACGCATAAAGTCGCGGATATGAAACTCTTTTTCCTTATCATATAAGAGAAGGTCTTTCATATTGATCGTACCGATAACGTTGTCTGTTGTATCTTCAAAAATCGGAAGACGTGTGAATTTGTCCTCGCGGAAAATGTCGGTCAATTCTTCGTAAGTAGCATTTACATCGGCGAATGTAACATGGACTCTCGGTACCATGACATCTTTCGCTTTTGCGTCGCCGAGATCGAACACGTTATAGATCATCTCTTTTTCATCGGATTCGATGACACCGCTTTCATGGCTGACGTCCACGATCGTACGAAGCTCAGATTCTGTCATCTGGTTATTCTTCGCATTTGGATCAATGTGGAGGACACGCAGAATGATATCAGAAAGCTTGTTGATAATAAATACAAATGGTGTCATGACCTTGATGTACAGATTGATGACCGGAGCATAACGAAGAGACATCTTCTCTGCATGCAGTGTAGCCATCGTCTTTGGTGTGATCTCCCCAAAGATAATAATAAGTACAGATAAAACAGCACTTGCCACTGCTACCATAGAACCGCCAAGGTTGTAAGCAAGGGTTGTGGTAAGGGAAGCGGCGGAAAGATTCACCACATTATTACCGATCAGGATCGCACTTAACATTTTACTGGTGTCATCTGTGATGTGCATGACGGTCTTCGCTTTTTTATTTCCCTCGTCGGCAAGACCACGGATACGCATCCGGTTGACCGTCGTAAGAGCTGTCTCCGCAGATGAAAAAAATCCTGAAAGTATCAGTAAAATCAATAGAATAATGAGCTGTATCGCGACACTCGTGTCCAATTGTAAAATCCACTCCTTTAAAAAATAAATACTTGGCATTAATATACAGCATTTACGCCAAATTTGCAAGTGTACGTTGAATTTGCGATACGTTTAGTGTAAGATGTAGTTATTGTTTGAGGGTGGGAATTTTTTGGACTGAAAATTCTGTATGATATAATAATGGTTGGAAAAAAGCAACCTGCTGATGAAAAGGGTGGAGATGAGAATGAATCAGGAATTAGGAAAGAAATTATTAAGTATTTTAAAAGAGGAACAGGTAAAAAAAGACGAACCGATGAAAAGTCACACGACATTTCGTGTGGGAGGTCCGGCAGATTATTTTGTGACACCGCAGACAGCAGAAGAAGTTGCGAAGGTGATAGAAGCATGTACACAGGAAAAAGTTCCTTATTATATAGTGGGAAATGGAAGCAATCTTCTGGTATCGGATAAAGGATATGAGGGCGTGATTATCCAGATCTATAAGCAGATGAATCAGGTAAAAGTGGAAGGTGCACAGATCCATGCACAGGCTGGTGCACTGCTTTCGATGATCGCAAAGAGAGCGTTGGATGCAGAACTTACCGGATTTGAATTCGCGGCAGGAATTCCAGGAACGCTCGGCGGAGCCTGTGTAATGAATGCAGGAGCGTACGGTGGAGAGATGAAAGACGTCCTTAAGTCTGTAACAGTACTGACAGATAAAGGAGAAGTGAAGACGCTTGCCAAAGAAGAACTGGAACTGGGATACCGTACCAGTGTGATCGCGAAAAAAGAATATATCGTATTAGAGGCAGTGCTCGAACTTCAAAAAGGCGAGAAAGAAAAGATCCAGGCAGTGATGGATGATCTGAAGGAAAGACGTGTGACAAAGCAGCCACTGGAGTATCCAAGTGCAGGAAGTACATTCAAGCGTCCGGAAGGGTATTTTGCAGGAAAACTGATCCAGGATGCAGGGCTTCGTGGTTTCCAGGTAGGAGGAGCACAGGTGTCTGAAAAGCATTGTGGATTTGTGATCAATAAAGATCAGGCTACAGCATCAGATGTGATGAATCTGATGAACCAGGTGTCTGATAAGGTATATGAAGAGTTTGGAGTACGGCTTCAGCCGGAAGTAAAGAGACTGGGAGAATTCTAAGATGAGATGTGTGATTGTTACCGGAATGTCCGGAGCTGGAAAAAGTACAGCACTTAAGATGCTGGAAGATATGGGATATTTCTGTGTAGATAATCTGCCGGTGCCGTTGATACCGAAGATGGCGGAGCTGTTAAGTGTTCCGGGCACAGAGATTAATAAAGCGGCACTTGGAGTTGACATTCGAAGCGGACAGAATTTTTCTGAACTTGAAAAGATTTTAAAAGATCTGGACCAGTCAGGAACCAGATTTGAGATCCTTTATCTGGAATCCAGTGATGATGTTCTGATCAAAAGATATAAAGAAACGAGACGTTTTCATCCGTTGTCCGGAAAAGGCGGCAGGGTGGAAGAAGGAATCAGGGAAGAGAGAAAACGCCTGAAGTTCTTAAGAGAACGGGCAGATTATCTGATTGACAGCAGTCATATGCTGACCAGAGAACTGCGTGCAGAGCTGTCGAAGATTTTTGTGGAAAATAAGGAATATAAGAATCTGTATATATCTGTGCTGTCGTTTGGGTTCAAATATGGAATCCCGGCAGATGCAGATCTGGTATTTGATGTAAGATTTCTTCCTAATCCTTATTACATAGATGAACTTCGTCCAAAGAGTGGTAATGACAGAGAAGTTAGAGAATATGTTATGAATAATGACAAAGCAAGGGAGTTCCTTGCAAAATTGACGGATATGATAGAATTTCTGATTCCTAATTATGTACAGGAAGGAAAGACACAGCTTGTGATTGGCATCGGATGTACAGGAGGAAAACACCGCTCGGTTACGCTCGCGAATGAGCTGTACGAGGCGCTTCAGAAGAATGATAATTATGGTATCCGGATAGAACACCGAGATATAGGAAAGGATGCTATTACCAAAGCGAGGTAGAAGATCAGATGTCATTTTCTGGAAAAGTTAAAGAAGAATTGTTAGAGCATTATGCCCGTGCGAGACATTGTGATATTGCGGAATTATCGGCAATTGTTCACATGGCGGGAGAATTTAAGGTGGGACACGGAGGCGTATGCTGCCTTAAGGTGCATACGGAAAATCTTGGAGTTGCGAGAAAATGCTTTACATTATTGGTAAAAACGTTTAATATAAAAACTGATGTCGTAGTCCGCAGAAATACGGGAAAGGATAACTACAGCTATTATATTTACGCAAAAGGTGAAGAATTGCTGGCGATACGTGATACGATCGTGCAGGCAGTCTGCTGTAAAAGGGCATATATAAGAGGGGCATTTATTGCATCGGGGTCTATGAGTGATCCAAGTAAGTCCTATCATTTTGAAATTGTCTGCAATGATGAGAATCAGGCAGAACATTTGAAAGAGATGATGAACAGTTTTGGCGTGGATGCCAAGATTGTTCAGCGTAAAAGAACATATGTGGTATATCTGAAAGAAGGGTCACAGATTGTAGATATACTGAATGTGATGGAAGCACATGTGGCTCTGATGGAACTGGAGAATGTACGTATTGTGAAAGAGATGCGCAATTCAGTGAACCGTAAAGTAAATTGTGAGACGGCTAATATTAATAAAACCGTATCTGCTGCAGTAAGGCAGATGGAGGATATTACATATATCAGAGATCAGATCGGTTTTGATAAGCTGCCGGAGGGATTAAGAGACGTTGCCCTTACGCGTCTGGCGTATCCGGAAGCAGCTTTGAAAGAACTGGGTCAACTGATGGCAAGCCCGCTTGGTAAATCAGGGGTTAATCATCGACTCAGGAAGTTAAGTGAAATAGCACAAGGGTTAAGGGAACAGCAAGGAGGAGCAAGTCGTTATGATTAGAAAGCCTGTTACCATTCAAAACAATATGGACATGGAAGACCGTCCGGTGGCTCATCTTGTACAGGAAGCAAGCCAGTACGCGAGCCAGGTATACATTCTGATGGGAAGCAAAAAGATTAACGCAAAAAGTATTATGGGGATGATGAGCCTGAAACTTCAGAAAGGTGAGGATGTTACGATCGTAGCAGATGGCCAGGATGAAGATGCAGCCGTAAGTGGTGTGGCAACATTTCTTGGAGCACAGAAGTAATACGGGAGAATAATATAGAAACGATATGTAAAATAAAGGGGCCGTTGTGATGGGAGTTGCAATAGCCTCTTCGTTATTAAAAAAGATAAGGAGGAGGCATGTTTATGAAGCGTTTGCTTTTTATCTATAATCCACATGCAGGAAAAGAACTTTTAAAACCGAAACTTGCAGATGTTATTGATATCTTTGTGAAAGCGGGATATGAGGTTGTAGCATATCCGACGCAGGCATACCGTGATGCCTATAAAAAGATTAAAAAATATGACTCAAACGAATATGATCTGGTCGTGTGCAGCGGAGGAGACGGAACGCTTGATGAAGTTGTGACCGGTATGATGAAGCGAGACAGGAATAAGAGGGATCCGATCGGCTATATCCCGACCGGAACAACGAATGACTTCGCAAGCAGTCTTCACATCCCGAGAGGTTTGCTGGAAGCGGCAGATAATGCTGTGAATGGAGAGGTATTTTCCTGCGACGCAGGAAGATTTAATGATGATATTTTTGTGTATATCGCGGCATTTGGACTTTTTACGGATGTATCGTACCAGACCAAACAGTCAATGAAAAATGTATTGGGACATTTGGCGTATGTTCTGGAAGGGGCGAAGCGTCTGTTCAACATTCCTTCTTACAGAGTGAAAGTAACACATGATGATGAAGTGATCGAAGATGAATTCGTATATGGTATGGTTACGAATTCCAGATCAGTCGGCGGATTCCGTAATCTGGTCGGAAAACAGGTGGGATTTGATGATGGCGTGTTTGAAGTAACGTTGATCAAGACACCAAAGAATCCGATCGAATTACAGGAGATTATTGCTGCACTGATGATTCAGCAGATGGATTCCAAATATATGTATACGTTCAAGAGCGGACGGATCATGTTTGAATCGATTGAGGAGATTCCGTGGACACTGGATGGGGAATTCGGCGGTGAACATGATGAGGTTGTGATTGAGAACTTGAATAAAGAGCTTCAGATCATGGTTCCGGGAACGCATGAAGAAGACTAAAAATCCATGAATTGTAGAAAAATCCAAAAAATTTAAAAAAATTAAAAAAAGTACTTGCCTTTTTGCAAAATCCTTGCTATACTAGGCAAGTACCAAACAAATGGCTCCGTGGTCAAGCGGTCAAGACGCTAGCCTCTCACGCTGGAATCAGGGGTTCGATTCCCCTCGGAGTCACTGATGAAGATCTGCAGAATGTTCTGTAGATCTTTTTTTTCTTTTTAATCTAAGTATGTAAGAGAAAAGGCTGAGGATAAGTTCTCGGTATATCACTAAAATACTCGAAGCAAATCTAATAAAATTTATTTATTAATATTATAGATGAAATCTATAATATACCCTTTATATAAAGAAAAACAATTTCAACAAACAGACAATAAATGCTACTATTGAAGCAGTCAGAAAGGAATAGGAATTATGAAAAATCTTTTGATAGTATCTCATTGTATTTTGAATAATGCGGCAAAAGTAGAACAGGATGAAGCTGAGCTGGCTGAAGAATATAAAATCCGTGAAGAACTGATGCAGCTTATTTTGAAAAAAGATGTACAGCTGCTTCAATTGCCTTGTCCGGAATTTATTATGTATGGATCTCAAAGATGGGGACATGTGAAGAACCAGTTTCAACATCCATTTTACATGGAACAATGCCGTAAAATTCTTGAACCGGTTCTGCTTCAGTTGCAGGAATACGCACAACATGTGGAAAAATTCCATGTTCTGGGGATTGTTTCTGTAGAGGGCAGTCCGAACTGTGGATATCATCTGACCTGTGAAGGAGAATGGAAAGGTGAGATTGGTACGGATGAAAAAAGAATACAGGACATTCAGAAATCTCTGAAAATGACAGAAAATCCGGGTGTGTATATGGAAGTACTGGAAAAAGAACTTCAAAAAAGAAATATGAAAATTCCTATTGTGACGATGAAAGAAGCAGTGCAACTGCTGAACAACTAAAGGTTAGAGAGAAAAGAGGAGAACAAAATGAAAAACAGAAAAGTCTATGTAACAACTTTTTGCGGTGTTGCAGTAGCAATGAACATCGTGCTTGGAATTATCACATCGGCACTGGGAATCCCGTTATATCTGGATACACTGGGAACTGTGCTTTCCGCAGCAATTCTTGGTCCGGTACCGGGAATCATTGTAGGAGCATTGAGCAATATTATTACGGGGCTGATCTACAGTGTGTCAGATATCCCATTCTGTCTGGTAAATATGGCAGTCGGTCTGATCGTAGGTCTTGTGGCAAAAAAATGGAAATTTGGAATCGTACCAGCAGTGATTACAGGTATTGCGCTTAGCTTTATCTGCCCGGCAATTGGAACACCAATCGGAATCTATGTATATGGTGGACTGAATGGATCTGTATCTGATATGCTGGTAATGTCACTGGTACAGGGCGGAAAAACAATTTTCCAGGCTTCATTCCTTAGAAATGTTGCATCAAACTTAATCGATAAGATCGGAACATGTATTATTGGATGCCTGCTCATTAAGGCAATGCCGATGAGATTCATGGATAATTTTAAGAAAGAGGCATAAATCTCATATGATAAAGATTGAAAATCTGGTACATAAGTATACGATATGGAAAGATGAAAATACAAAAAGTGAGAAGACAGTATTGGACGGAATATCATTAGATATTCCGTCTGGTCAGTTTGTGGCAATTTTAGGACCGAATGGTTCCGGAAAGTCTACATTGGCAAAACATTTAAATGTACTGCTGCTTCCGAATGAAGGAACGGTATGGATTGACGGGAAAGATACACATGCAAAAGAAAGGCTCTGGGAAATCAGAAGTCAGGTTGGCATGGTATTTCAGAATCCGGATAACCAGATCATTGGGACGAGTGTAGAAGAAGATGTTGCATTTGGTCCGGAAAACAAAAATATAGAACCGGAAAAAATAAGAAAAATTGTAGAAACTGTTTTGCGAAAAGTGAAGCTGTGGGATCGGAGAAAGGCGTCACCTTCCAGATTATCCGGCGGACAAAAACAGAGACTGGCAACGGCCGATGCGCTGGCAGGACTTCAGGCATGTCTGGTGTTAGATGAACCGACAGCTATGCTTGATCCGGATTCAAGAAAAGAAGTAATAAATATCGTGAAAGAATTGAATCGAAAAGAAGAAATGACGATTATTCTGATTACGCATCACACGGATGAAGTAGTAGATGCAGACCGTATTGTATTGATGAAGGATGGGAAAATCATCGGGGATGACATTCCGAAGAAAATATTTGCGGATTACGAATTGTTAAAAAAGGCAAAAATGGATATTCCGCCGGTTGTAGAGTTGGGAATGAGATTAGAAAAACAGCAAATTGGATTAGAGGGTCCGGTTTTACAGGAACAGGAAATGATCGAAAAAATCGTGAAATTATACAGAAGTAAATGTGGAGGCAAAAAGGATGCTGCAAGGTAAACATATCACATTTTCTTATTCAGATTCGGCAAAAGGGAAGATAGATGTTTTGAAAGATGTCTCATTTGAGATTAGAGAACATGATTTTATAGGACTGATTGGTACATCCGGGTCGGGAAAGACAACATTGATCAAGCATCTGAATGGTCTGCTGAAGGCGGAATCGGGAGAGATCTTTTTCAATGGGGAAAATATATATAGTAAAAAATATCCGATTTCAAAATTAAGAAAAGAAGTTGGTCTTGTATTTCAGTATCCGGAGCAGCAATTATTTGGCAGGACGATTCTGAAAGATGTTATGTATGGGCCGCTGAATCTTGGAATGAGTGAAGAAGAGGCTGAAAAGTCTGCAGTAGAAAGTCTGGAGCTTGTCGGAATCTCAAAAGAGTATTATCATTTGAGTCCGATGGAACTTTCGGGAGGTCAGAAACGATGCGTTGCGATTGCGGGAGTACTGGCGATGCAGCCGGAGATATTGGTGTTAGACGAACCGGCAGCAGGACTTGATCCTGAAACAAAAAATGAAATATTCGAGTTGTTGTGCAGGATAAGGAAAGAACGAAATAATGCAATTGTATTGGTTTCGCACCATATGGAAGATGTAGCTCAATTTGCTAATCGGGTATGGGTGATGCATGAAGGAAAGATCGCAATGGATGGCACTCCGGAAGAAGTATATGGAAGAGTGGAAGAGTTAGAAGAAATGCATATAGGAATCCCGCAGATTACGCATTTGACATATTCGCTGATACAGGAAGGTCTGCCTTTGTCGAGGCCGGCAATCAATATAGCGGATGCTGAAGAGATGCTGGTGAGAATATTTAAAGGAGAGAAGGAAAGATGATTCGGGATATTACGATTGGAAGATATTATGATTCGGAATCTGTGATTCACCGGATGGATCCGAGAACAAAACTGATGGGAGTTCTGGTTTATATTATTTCTTTATTTCTTGTAAAAAATGTCTGGTGGTATCTCGGATGTCTGATTGTAATGCTGGTTCTTTATAGGCTTGCAAGAGTTCCAGTGGGATATTTGTTAAAAGGATTAAGAGGAATTCTTGTTCTGCTTTGCTTTACTTTTCTGTTCCGTATGCTGTATACACCGGGAGATGCGGTCGCATCTGTTTGGATATTTACCATAACAAAACAGGGAATATGGAAAGCAGTGCAGATGACAGCAAGGATAGCTTTGATGATCACAGGTGCGTCTCTGCTTTCTTACACTTCAACGCCGAAAGAACTGGCAGATGGTCTGGAGAAGGCTTTTTCGGGATTGGGGAAGATTGGAGTCCCGGTACATGAGATGGCAGTGATCGTGATGATAGCATTTCGTTTTATCCCGATTATGCTGGAAGAGTTAAATGTGTTGATGGATGCACAGGCGGCAAGAGGTGCAAGGTTTGAAGAGGGAAATGTTGTCGAAAAATGTAAAGGGGTTATGACGTTATTGTTTCCGCTGTTTCTGATGACGGTCAGGAGATCATCGGATCTGGCTATGGCGATGGAAGCGCGGGGATATACCGGAAGCACAGAAACTTCAAGAATGTATCCGTTGACATATAAAAAAGAAGACAGGGCAGGATACATTGTTATCTTGATATATCTTGCCGTTTTCATAATTGGCCGGATAAGTTTCTTGTTTTTTTAGAAGTTATGATATATAATGCAAGTGAAACAAATTTGTCATAGTGAAAGTAGTAATACTTATGGCATCAAGAATTGGAGGAATAACATATGTTAGTATCAGCAAAAGAAATGCTCGATAAGGCAGTAGAAGGTCATTACGCAGTAGGACAGTTTAACATCAACAACTTAGAGTGGACAAAATCTATTCTCCTTACAGCAGAAGAGTTAAAGTCACCAGTTATCTTAGGTGTATCTGAGGGGGCTGGAAAATACATGACAGGATTCAAGACTGTAGCAGCTATGGTTAAAGCTATGATGGAAGAACTTAACATCACAGTTCCTGTAGCATTACACCTTGACCACGGAACATACGAAGGATGTAAAAAATGTATTGATGCAGGATTTTCTTCAATCATGTTCGACGGATCTAAATATCCAATTGAAGAGAACGTAGAGAAGACAAGAGAACTTATCGCTATCTGCAGAGAAAAAGGAATGTCTATCGAAGCCGAAGTAGGATCTATTGGTGGAGAAGAAGACGGAGTTATCGGTAAAGGTGAATGTGCTGATCCTAACGAGTGTAAGATGATTGCTGATCTCGGTGTTGACATGCTTGCAGCTGGTATCGGTAATATTCATGGAAAATACCCGGCTAACTGGGAAGGATTAAGCTTTGAGACTCTGGATGCTGTTCAGCAGCTGACAGGAAAAATGCCATTAGTTCTTCACGGTGGTACAGGAATTCCGGACGATATGATTAAGAAAGCAATCAGTCTCGGAGTTGCTAAGATTAATGTTAATACAGAGTGCCAGCTGTCATTCGCTGATGCTACACGTAAATATATTGAAGCAGGAAAAGATCTGGAAGGAAAAGGATACGATCCTCGTAAACTCCTGAAACCAGGTGCTGAAGCTATCCAGGCAACAGTTAAAGAGAAGATGGAATTATTTGGTTCAGTAGGAAAAGCTGAATAATTAAAAATTTTCACTTGCCTTTTTTGACTGGTTGAGTTATACTAACTGGCATAGGAAGAACAAAGGCGTTCCAACGGAAGTTGGAGTGCCTTTTTTCATATCATGGTATGCACAGAAAGTACATACAACAGATTTTATGTATACCATAGTGTGAAACTTATACTATAAATAACAATGAGAAAGGAAACGAGGAGACATGAGTGAAGCAATTAACGTAGCCAAGATATTTGGCGAAGACGTATTCAATGATACTGTAATGCAGGAACGTCTTCCAAAGAAAGTCTATAAGGATCTGAAGAAAACAATTGAAGAAGGTAAGGAATTAGACCTTGCTACAGCAGATGTAATTGCACATGAGATGAAAGAATGGGCAATTGAGAAAGGGGCTACACATTATACTCACTGGTTTCAGCCTCTGACAGGTGTAACTGCTGAAAAACATGATTCATTTATTTCAGCACCACTTCCAAATGGAAAAGTACTGATGAGCTTTTCAGGAAAAGAACTGATCAAAGGTGAGCCGGATGCATCTTCATTCCCATCAGGCGGACTTCGTGCAACATTCGAAGCAAGAGGATATACAGCATGGGATTGTACATCACCAGCATTCGTAAGACATGATGCAGCAGGCGCAACACTTTGTATCCCGACAGCATTCTGTTCATACAAAGGAGAGGCACTTGATCAGAAAACTCCACTTCTTCGTTCTATGCAGGCAATCAATGAGCAGTCGCTGAGACTGTTAAGATTGTTTGGAAATACAACATCTAAGAAAGTAACTCCTTCTGTAGGACCAGAGCAGGAATATTTCCTTGTAGATGCAGATAAATTCTTACAGAGAAAAGACTTGATCTATACAGGACGTACACTGTTCGGAGCAATGCCTCCAAAAGGACAGGAATTAGATGACCACTACTTCGGAACCATCCGCCAGAGAATCGCAGGATTCATGAAAGATGTTAACGAAGAACTCTGGAAAGTTGGTGTAACATCTAAGACACAGCACAACGAAGTTGCACCTGCTCAGCATGAACTTGCACCAATCTATGCAGAGTGTAACGTAGCACTGGATCATAACCATATCGTAATGCAGACTCTGAAGAGAGTTGCATGCCAGCATGGTATGAAGTGCTTACTTCATGAGAAACCATTTGCAGGAGTCAATGGTTCTGGTAAACATGATAACTGGTCTCTTACAACAGACGACGGAAAGAATCTGTTAGAGCCAGGAAAAACTCCTCATGAAAATATTCAGTTCTTACTGGTACTTACATGTATCCTGAAAGCTGTAGATACACATGCAGATCTTCTTCGTGAATCTGCTGCAGACCCGGGAAATGATCATAGACTTGGAGCCAATGAGGCACCACCGGCAATCATTTCTGTATTCCTTGGAGAACAGTTAGGGGATGTGCTGGAACAGCTGATCAGTACAGGAGAAGCTACACACAGTCTGAAAGGTGGAAAACTTCAGACAGGAGTTGACACACTTCCGGATCTTGCAAAAGATGCAACAGACCGTAACAGAACATCACCATTTGCATTCACAGGTAACAAATTCGAATTCCGTATGGTAGGTTCCCGTGATTCAATCGCAGGACCAAACGTAGTACTGAATACAATCGTTGCAGAAGCATTCTCAGAGGCTTGTGATGTCCTTGAAAAAGCAGATAACTTTGATGAAGCAGTTCATGACCTGATCAAGAAATATGCGACAGAGCATCAGAGAGTGGTATTCGACGGTAATGGATACTCAGATGCATGGGTAGAGGAAGCTGAAAGACGTGGACTTCCAAATATCAGATCTATGGTAGAAGCAATACCTGCCCTGACTACAGACAAGGCTATCAATATGTTTGAAAAATTCAAAGTATTTACAAAAGCTGAGCTGGAATCCCGTGCAGAGATCAAATTTGAAAGCTATGCAAAGGCAATCAATATTGAAGCACGTACTATGATCGATATGGCAAGCAAACAGATTATTCCTGCAATTATTAAATATACGAAAGAACTTGCAGATACAGTAGTTGCAGTAAAAGAAGCCGGCGCAGATGCATCTGTTCAGGCAGAACTTCTGACAGAAGTATCCGGATTATTAGCAGAGTCTAAGAAAGCGTTGGAAGCACTGAAGGTTGTAACAGATCAGGCAGCAGCTATGGAAGAGGGAGAAGATCAGGCAAGATTCTATCACTCCGATGTAGTACCTGCTATGGAAGCACTCCGTGCACCGGTTGATAAACTGGAAATGATTGTTGATAAAGAAGCATGGCCGATGCCTTCTTACGGAGATCTGATATTTGAAGTATAAACAAAAAAGAGCAGGTCATTCGTTAGACGAAGAAATTATTTTAGAAATACATTAGAAAAATTTAAGAACCCTGGACTTGGAATGGACACATGATTGTGCTATTCTAAGTTCAGGGTTTTTTATACCAAAGTATGTAAAATCCTGTAAGGAGGGCAATCATGACAAAACGGGAATTTTTAGATAAATTAAAAAAAGCGCTTGCGAATGACCTTTCGGGAAATGTAATTCGGGATAATGTGGATTATTATAATGATTATATTACAGAAGAAGTGCGAAAAGGCAGAAAAGAGTCAGAAGTAATAGAAGAGCTTGGCGATCCATGGGCAATTGCGAAGAATATCATTACCTCGGAAGAAATCAAGGGAAATACGGGGGAAACATATGACAGCTATGAGCCGGAAAGACAGAGAAGCCAGACGTATGAACAGGGCTATGACGAGGAATCAGGACACAGAGGAGTGCATGTCTTCGGACTTGATACATGGTGGAAGAAACTGGTGCTTCTTCTTGGAATCATTGGTGTTATCGTATTAGTTGTGGCTGTAATTGGAGGAATCATCAGTATTCTGGCACCGATATTTATTCCGCTGTTGATCCTGTGTCTGATCTTAAAGCTGGTGAAGGATTCCAGAAGGTGAGAGAGCGGAAAGACTCGTTGATTTTTTGAAAATTTGATATATGCAAAAATAAAAGACCGATGGGGGAGCCATCGGTCTTTTGAGGGGAGTATAAATAATTAATAAGGGGTTGTAGAAAGTATTCTTTCTACAACAACAGTATAATATAGTAAAATGTAAAAATCAAGAAAAATATTAAAAAATTCTTAATATATCGCCGGATGTATAATCAGTGAATGACAGGACATACTAATCTCGTAGCAAAAATGATTAGGAGGAATTCAAAATGGCTAAAAATTACAACTCATCAGAAAACTGTCATAACGCATCAGACAAGAACACATCAAACAAAAATGCATCCAGAAACACATCAAATAAGAATTCATATGGAAAAAATGCATACGATAAGAATGCATCGAACAAAAACGCATATGATAAAGATGCGAAAGACAAGAATTCTTATAATTACGGAAATGAAAACAGTCAGTATTAGGAAAAAGTTTTCCGGACAGGACGTGCAAACGCACGTCCTGTTTTGGGGTTTACATACGATATAGCAAAACATATTGACAAAAACTATTACTTGTCAGTAAGATAAAGAAGTAGAAATTAATATTTATTATATGGAGAAATAGATGAAAAAAATGGAATTGATCGCTCCCTGTCATTTTGGATTGGAAGCAGTATTAAAAAGAGAGATACTGGATCTGGGATATGATATCTCAGAAGTAGAAGATGGAAGAGTTGGGTTTTGGGGAGATGCGGAAGCAATCTGCCGTGCTAATATATTCCTGAGAACTGCAGAAAGGGTGCTCTTAAAAGTAGGAAGCTTTAAGGCTACCAGTTATGAAGAATTATTTGAGAATACAAAGGCACTTGACTGGGAAAATTATATACCGGAAAATGGAAAATTCTGGATTGCGAAAGCAGCATCTGTAAAAAGTAAATTATTCAGTCCATCGGATATCCAGTCAGTAATGAAAAAGGCAATGGTAAGAAGACTTCAACAGAAATATCATGTAGAGTGGTTTGAAGAAGACGGTGCGGCTTATCCGGTAAGAGTTTTTCTAAAAAAAGATGTGGTAACGGTCGGTATCGATACATCGGGAGTATCACTGCATAAGAGAGGGTATCGTGAAGTTGCGGGAAAAGCTCCGATCACAGAGACACTTGCAGCGGCACTGATCATGCTGACGCCATGGCACAAAGACAGGATTCTTGTAGATCCGTTTTGCGGAAGTGGAACATTTCCTATAGAAGCAGCGATGATCGCAGCAAATATCGCACCCGGAATGAACCGGTCATTTACAGCGGAAGAATGGACGAATCTGATTCCAAAGAAGCTTTGGTATGATACGGTGAATGAGGCAAATGAACTGATCGATGATGACATAGAAGTTGACATTCAAGGGTATGATGCAGATGGTTCTGTAATTAAGATTGCAAGACGCAATGCAAGAGAAGCAGGAGTAGATCATCTGATACATTTTCAGGAAAGAGATGTAAAAGATTTGAGCCACCCGAAGAAATATGGATTTATTATTACGAACCCGCCATATGGGGAGAGGCTGGAAGATAAGAAAGACCTGCCGGCATTATATAAAACATTTGGCGAGAGTTTTAAAAATCTGGATTCGTGGTCAGCATACATGATTACTTCTTATGAGGATGCAGAACGCTATTTCGGACGAAAAGCAGATCGTAACCGGAAAATTTACAATGGAATGTTGAAGACATATTTTTACCAGTTCCTGGGACCAAAACCACCTAAGGCAAAGCGTCCGGGAGAAAAACAGGAGAAAAGATAAGATGGAAAAAATTATATTTGCGACGGGAAATGAACATAAAATGATAGAGATCCGTGCAATCCTGAGTGATCTGGGAGCAGAGATCCTGTCACAGAAAGAAGCGGGGATTAAGGCTGATGTAGTAGAAGACGGGGCAACTTTTGAAGAAAATGCCATGATCAAAGCTACAGAGATTGCAAAGATTGCAAATCAGATGCCAGAATATAAGAATGCAGTGGTTCTGGCAGATGACTCCGGACTTGAAATTGATTATTTGAACAAGGAACCGGGGATTTATTCTGCACGTTATATGGGAGAAGATACTTCCTATGACATTAAGAATCAGACATTGCTGGATCGTCTTGAGGGAGTCCCTGATGAAAAACGTACGGCAAGATTTGTATGTGCGATTGCAGCGGCCATGCCGGATGGTTCCTGTGAAGTGGTAAGAGGTACTATGGAGGGAATTATTGGCCATGAGATCGCGGGAGAAAACGGATTTGGGTATGATCCGATATTCTTCCTTCCGGAGTATGGCTGTACAAGCGCAGAACTTTCACCGGAAAAGAAAAATGAACTGAGCCACAGAGGCGAGGGACTAAGAAAGATTCGTAAGATTCTGGAGCATAAATAAAAGTTAGGGTGAAGATATAGATATGAAAATATTGATCATAAGTGACACACATGGCTCTCATAAGAATTTTGACCGTGTAATAGAGAAAGAACGGCCCTTAGATATGCTGATCCATCTTGGAGATGTAGAGGGGGATGAGGATTATATTCCGGCTGTTGCAGATTGTCCGGTACATATGGTGCGTGGAAATAATGACTTTTTTTCAGATCTGCCTGGAGAAGAAGAATTCATGGTAGAGGGATATCATATATTTACAACGCACGGACACGGGTATTATGTATCTATGGGAGAAACGCGGTTGAAACAGGAGGCAAGAGGGCGAGGAGCGGATATTGTGATGTATGGCCATACGCATCGTCCGTTTTATGAAAAGGAAGAAGGGCTTATTACATTGAATCCGGGAAGCCTTTGTTATCCAAGACAGCCGGGGAGAAAGCCTAGTTATATGATCATGCAGATTGACAGTAACGGAAAACTTGAAATTACGCAGGAATATTTAAATTAGAATATAATAAAAAGTGCGGAAACCATTGATTTTTCAAGAAAATCCGCACTTTTGAAAAAAATATAAAAAAAACAAAAAAAGTTGTTGACAATTAGTATGAGGTCATATATAATATGTCTTGTGTCACGGAGCTGATACAAAATGTGACACAAAAGAAACACCATCGGGGTGTGGCTCAGCTTGGCTAGAGCGCCTGGTTTGGGACCAGGAGGTCGCAGGTTCGAATCCTGTCACCCCGACTTATGCGGGTGTAGTTCAATGGTAGAACACCAGCCTTCCAAGCTGGATACGTGGGTTCGATTCCCATCACCCGCTCTCCTGAAACAATTGTTTCGGGTTGTGGTTAAGAGATATGAGTCTGTAGCTCAGCTGGATAGAGCAACGGCCTTCTAAGCCGTAGGTCGAGGGTTCGAATCCCCCCAGGCTCGTTTAAACCACTAAATTTAATATGGTGATACTTAGTTGGACAAAAGACAGTTCGATAAGTAATATGGTGGGTATGGTGCAGTTGGTTAGCGCGCCAGATTGTGGTTCTGGATATCATGGGTTCGAGTCCCATTACCCACCCTTTTTCTTTTTTATTGGGCTATCGCCAAGCGGTAAGGCACAGGACTTTGACTCCTGCATTCGTTGGTTCGAATCCAACTAGCCCAGTTTATTATGGGCGTGTAGCTCAGGTGGTAGAGCACTTGACTTTTAATCAAGTTGTCCGGGGTTCGAATCCCCGCACGCTCAGTACGAATGCAGGTTTTTCAAAATGAAGAATCTGCATTTTGTTTACACGCGGATATGGCGGAATTGGCAGACGCGCTAGACTTAGGATCTAGTGTCCATGACGTGCAGGTTCAAGTCCTGTTATCCGCATTTGCAGAGACATTGCCGGTTGCAGGCAGTGTCTTTTTTGATACCAAAGTATGCAAGAGAAGTTGCCGGTTGCCAAAGCGCCCGTAAGGAGCTGCCGGTGGTAGATCCGGTAGGTGGCAAGTTCACTGTATAGCAAAATAAAAATCCTGAAGTTTTTCTTGATTAGAACTTCAGGATTTTTGTGTATAGCTTCTATATTATTTGATTATAAATTTACGTATGATACAGCTTACAACTCCGGCGATACAGATCGGAAGCAGTGTGTCTTTTAATCCGCCGTATACAGTCAGAGCATTATGAATACCCAGAAGTGCGGCAGGAGCCTGTGGGATGAGTACGGCAAACATTGCGGACAGATATGATCCGACAGCAATGATAATAAAGGATGTAAGTCCACGCCCATTATCAATACTGTTTCCTCTGCGTCCCTGTTTCTTGCTTCCTCCGAGAACGCAGAAAAAGATGATCACTTCATAGAGCAATAATACCGCACCAATCGCCAGATATGCGATCAGTTCCTGATCCGCTGATGTTAAGCGGGAAACAATATTGCCAAACGAACCGGCATTGGCCAGAAAATGCAGTCCCAAAAGATAGATGATCCAGGCAATCAGCAGAAGTGTTCCCATTCTTAACAGAAGATTGATGAATTTGAATAGGATCTTTCCTCCGGCTTTAGCGGTTTTTGCAACCGGTTTTGCAACATTTGGAACTTTTACACCACGATTTTTGCGGCTTTTTTTCTCTTTTTGTCGGTTGTTACGAGGATCGTCGTAGTCGTCTTCATACTCATTATCGTAGTCGTCTTCATATTCATCATCGTAAAGGTCATCATCCAGCTCGTCAAAGATGTCGTCATCATAGTAGGCGGTATCAAAGAAGTTATCTTTTTTACTTTGTTTTTTGTTTTTCTTACCAGCCTTCTTATTTTTATTCTTTAATTTCTTTGTTAGTCTGTCGTAATCATTTTTTTTGATGTAATCTGTATGATCAATATCCGATAATCCTGATAGTACATCGCGGTAGTCATCGTCATCATCAATAGAAATATCAGGAAGATCACCTTCGTAGATCACTTCGAAATCGTCGTCGAAGATATTGGAAGTAGATTGTGTTTTCTTCTTATTACTTAAACTCATTATTAGTCCCTCCTATTTATACCCATCTCTTATTCTATAATGTTTGAAAAAAACTCTCAAGAGTGGTCACAGAATATTCACGAAGTTGTAAGAAAAACTTTAGATTTGTATTACATGCAATAAAAGCTTAACAGATATGAAAAGATGTTTATTGAGAAATAAGAAAGAATCACGTATAATGAAGTTTATTAATATAATGATACGGGGGTAAAATGTCTTTTGATCCTATTATCATATAATAAAAAGGAGAGAGTATATTTGACAGAGTTTTATTATTTCGCATTATCATTTTTTGTATATGGATTTCTGGGATGGTGTACGGAAGTTGCATATGCAGCTGTGAAGCAGGGAAAATTCGTGAACCGAGGATTCTTAAACGGACCGATCTGTCCGGTATATGGAATCGGAGTTGGTGTTGTAGTACAGTTTCTGACACCGGTTGAGAATAATCTGGTATTATTGTATATCAGTTCGACCATACTTGTGACGGCAATAGAAGGAATTACCGGATTCCTGCTGGAGAAGATCTTTCATAATAAATGGTGGGATTATTCAGACCAGCCGTTGAATATCGGTGGATATGTATGCGTGTTGTTCTCATTGATATGGGGCGTGTTCTGTGTTCTGATCGTAAAAGTGATCCATCCGCTGATCTACAAGGTGTTGACAATGATTCCATTTGTTCTTGGAATTATAGTTATGGCATGTCTGGCTGTCGGACTTCTGGCAGACCTGTATGTAACAGCTTCCGCTATTCTGAAGATGAACCGCAAACTTGAAACGATGGAGAAGATTGCAGCCGAGCTGAAAGATCTGTCTAACAAGGTCGGAGAGAATATCTATGAAAATGTAATGGAAGGTATGGAATTCCAGGAAGAGAAGAAAGAGCAGCTTGGTAATGTAAGAGAAGAGCTGAAGGAACGTCTGGAGGAGCCGAAGGCGATCATGAATGGTCTCAGAGACGGAGTAAAGGAACGCCTGGAAGAACCAAAAGCCCGTATGGAGAAACTGGCTCCGAAGATCAATGTAGAAGAGATGAAGGCCCGTATGGAAGAGTTAAAAGCAAAATACGAAGAGATGGCAGAGAACCGTACAAAGGTTGGCGAACGTCTTGTGAAAGCGTTCCCGAAGATGCAGGTAAGGCAGCATAAGGAGATATTTGAGGAGCTGCGGGAGCGGGTGCGGCGGAGTAAATAAATGGCTATTTAGTTCATCAAACCGGCTATATACTGTGTTCTTCAAGGACCGAGAGGCCAACTTCGTTAATCAATTAAATAACAAAAAAACCTTGAAGAATGAATCTTCAAGGTTTTTTTCATGCGGAAAAAGGGATTTTCTAAATGCATATCAATATAACATAGCCGATAAAATGGGGGATTGCAAGAGGCAATACCTATCCTGACATAACATAGAATATAATCATTTGCCCCCTTTTTGCCCCTATAATATCTTAACATTCCGGATCAGCTGATTATCCCTTTCACGCATTTTCTTGGTTATATGGAAGTATATTTCCCTGGTGACTTTACTGTCTGCGTGTCCGATCCTGCGGGAAATGACTTCAAGAGGAACGAGCTGTTCTGCCATAAGTGCGACATGAGTATGACGCAGAACATGAGTTGTAATCTCGACGTCTTTGTTCAGCACCCGGTGGGCGGTCTCCTTCAGACATTTATTGTATGCCCAGTAATGCACATGATCTCCGGATACATCCGGGATAAAGAGTGGACTGCGAACGCCGGTGAGCAACTGCTCTTTTTTAATGAAGAATCTTATTTGCCGGCACAATGTAAGAAGCTCGTCTTGAATGTATACTTCCCGGTAGGAGCAAGATGTCTTGGTATATCCGATAACCTTATTATTGGAATCATAGTTTTTAGTAACTGATATGATTCTTTTGTCCAGATTCACATCTGAATCGCGCAGCGCAATGATCTCACCGACGCGAAGACCGGAGAGAGCAGCGAAAGAAGCAAGCATTCTCCAACGTGGGACAGTGAGATTATTCAATAGAGTCTGCAGCTCCTCACGCTCCAGATATTTATCCTCCAGCTTTTCTTTCTTTTTGATATCTTTTTCTTTTCTGATTTTATTAATCCAAGCGATGTCCGCAATATAATCATTTTCATATCCCCAACGGATCAGGGCTTTGAAACGAGTGATCCGCTCGTTAGTTGTCCCGACAGCTTCATTCTGTTCGGCCAGCTTTTCGTTGACGTAACCGGCAGTTAATTGCGACACCAGTGTATCTTCGCCGAGTATACGACACAGCGAGTTGCAGGCGTGCAAATTCCGGGAATAAGTAGAGGGAGCACGTGCCGTTTTCTGAAAAGTATTATACATAGTGCAGAGCTGGCCGAGCCGCAATTTTTCCTTACGGACGGCAGCAGACATTGAAATCTTCTCTAATTTCTTCTCGATCTTTTCATTCAGGATAGCCTGCGCCTGCTTCCGGGTGCTGTTGGTATCTTTTGCCATAGTACAAGATACCCGGTGAAGTTCAAGAGTCAACGGATCAGTGTAACGTTCTACAAATTTCACATTTCCGTTAGATAATTGTTCTGTCCACATAATTTCCTCCTAAATATCTAAAAATGAGTATAAAAATAACACCTATACAGATGTTGGAAAACTGTGGTACAATATTCTTGTTGATGGAGTATTGTACGTGCCCAGCACTGTATAATATTTATCTGAGTGGCCTTGGTGTTGGTAGCACTGAGGCCTTTCATATTAACTTGTATATTTTGATAAGTACACTTCGAAACATTCACTCATGAATTTTTCTGTGATATAGACACAATCGTTTTGCTCATTTGGCTCGGCATCTACACCAAGATCCTTTATAAGTTCATAGTACATATCCAAAGCTTTCTTACTTTCAAATAAATATTTCATATATTCTCCTATAATTAAAGTTTGGTAAAACTATAAATCATATATTCTGGTTTGATTAATTATCGAAGACGTATATATCATAAACATTTCCGACGAGCCCCCACATGGTTTGACTTGTTCCATCTGCTTTTTGCAATTCAAACAGAGGGTCTACAGAACCTAAAGTAGCAATCTTATCTCCAGCTTTGACTTCACCGGTGATTTTAGGATCATAAAATACAAAAATAAGATGATCATCGGTAGTTAAGTATAAAACGTTATCGAAATAGTAATCCTCGTGCTCATATTCCGACATCCCCATTGTGTCGATCATATTTTCGAAATCGTCCAAGGAAACGACATCGGAAACGGTTCCCTCAATAACACTACAAGTAGAGTCGCTATCAATAACATCATCTATGTTATCATTGAATTTCGGTGTAATGTTTTTAGGAGATGTGACCTTGCAATCACTGAGCACACCATATGACTTATAGTCTTTAGAAATTGTACCGGTAACAGTAATTTGGTCTCCTGAACCAATAAACATACTTAAATTAGGATCCCCATCCTTGAAGTAACAAGGAAACGCGTGTTTACCGTTGGAAGATTCGATTGTAAAGCCAACATCAGATTCACTTTTAAAGCCAGTTAAAGTAATTTTCTGATTAAAAGGAAGCCCGGTTTTGCTTGAACATTTTTTGTAAAGAGAATAAGCCTTGTCACTGGACAATTCCTTCATAGTAAAATCAGCACTTTCTTTTGCAAACATTTTTTGCGTCTTGGTGTATAAAACACCAAAATCATCCATATCATAGGTTGTCTGAGCGGCAGATGACTTATCAGATTTGCCGCATGCAGCAAATGATAAAATCACTGCGAAAACCAGAAATATGGAAAACAGTTTCTTTTTCATAATTTTTCCTACCTTCATTTTTATTACATAAAATTACAAGTATAACAATGACGGAAATACACATACTTAATGTATGAAAATATTACTCGACGAACTAATGGATAAGAAAAACTTAACAATCCGCCAAGTATCTATTCTTACAGGCGTCCCGAAATCAACCGTGTCGGACATAGTGTCCAGAGGGCGAATACCGCGGTTAGATACCATGGAGCTATTGGCAAAGGGACTAAAAGTCCACATCACTGACCTGTTCGAATCAGATTATAAATAAGTGTCCGAGAACTCGGACAAATTTCAAAAACGCGCCAGTTTTATAATTTGTAGGTGTTTTATATGTAGAAAGACAATAAGATTCTTACAATAAGAACGAATGTTCGAATAACATATTGATTTTAAAATGCATAAGTTGTATTATTAATTCAGAATAATTCGAACAAATGTTCACAGAGCGGAGGTGCGATACATATGAAAGAATTAAAAATCTTATTATCAAAACTGGATGATTCAGATCGCAAAATAATCCAGCAACTCTACGCTATCCTATACAGGTATTTAGAAAAGAGGGGGAGGCTTTAAGCCTTTTCCTCTTTATTCTTTATACCATCTGCTACGCTCTTAAAATACTCACGTATCACAGTCTTAGATTTATCGTCAAGAGAATGATAGGTCTTCATCATTTCGATGATCGCATCATAGAATGCGTTCCCATTTCCATCGTACTCCAACAGATCTTCAACATAATAACCGACTTCTTCTTCGGGAGAACGTTCGATAAACATTTCACCGCTTCCATTACGAAGCCATTCCTCGCTAACATTGAAAGTTTTACATATAAGAGAAACAACAGCATCGATAGGTTGATTTCGTCCCATTTCATAAGTGGCGACTGTATTGCGCTTAACATTTATTCTGTTGGCAAATTCTTGCTGTGTAAGATTTAGCTCTTTTCTTAGGGCCTTGATACGTTCATTCATTAGTGCACCTCCCTTCGTTCTGGGTTCATCATAGCACAGATAAACTGTTATTGCAAGAAAAAATGTTGAAGATATCAACAAAATAATTATTGACAAAAGCTGATATGCGACATATAATAGTCTCATAATCAACAAAGAGAAGCGAGGCAAAAAGAATGGAAAAATTAATAGAATCAAGGGGCCAGTACGATGAGCTGAGATACAAAGTAGGAGAAGAATTAAGAACGATACAAAATGTTAGAGATCTGCTTGGTGGAGACTGTATCAAAGAAGAATACAACAAATATATAAAAGCCCTGCATGCACTGAAGAGAGTATTCGTGTTCAGTGTAGAAGAAAAGGAAAAGGCATTCGATGAAGTGCTTAATGACATTAAAGATGAAGAAACAAAAGATCTGGCCAGAAAATATGTTGAAACATGGAAAGAAGAACGTAGAAAAGAACTGGAAGGAATAGAGTTCGAATAAAAAGCCGAAACGGCCAGCAATGGCCGTCACACTGGGAATGACCACCCGGTGTCTGATGATGGCAGGTTGGAAAGGAAGGGTGATGGCTATGAAAAATAAAAATAATAAAGCTATGCCAGTAGCTGTTATTGCTACGCTGATATTAAATGAAATTTTCTCAAAAATTTTAAGCTTGAACTTAGATCGATATGAACGCTGCTGCTTTTATATGCTGCTGTTTTTGTGTGTTACAGAAATGATAAAAGGTAGTTAATCGCAGATTTGATTTCAGGCTTGTATGCATCCAGCAGGAAAGCAATAATCCAACCAATGAGGTTTAGAATTTTTTTAGACGAAGGCTTGGTATTTATACCAATGGAGCTTAATAAAGCGCTTGGAAATGATAGCAAGAATTTAAAAACACTAACTGGATTTAGTGAATCAATTAATTCCTGTGCTAAAAAATTTCTCTTCATACGAAGCTGATTACACAGGTCTCTGGAAGCAAAGTAGTTTTCGCAGTCGGTTTTACCATAAGAAAGCTGAGATGAAGACCAAGGATATAACTTGCATATCCGAGGGTAAATGCGTAGTACGACTTTCAAATATCGCTGATAGCGATTTCCCCGAAGCGAATAGCAGGATGGGGAAGTGGAGGATAAAAATTTCTGGAGCTTTCGTATACAAGAAGTTGCTTGGAAAATTTTATTGATTACAGAAAATATTTTAACGACGTACAAGACTGCTAAAACGATCAATATTATTTTTAACATATCGTGAAATCCCTTACAAATTACTCGGCATGAAAGTACCTGTACATAAAAGTATAAGGGAGCAGAAAAAGAAAATCAATGAAAGAATGCGAGGTGAGAAAAGCAATGAGTGAAAAAGAAAAGAAAGAAATCGCTGAAATGGTAGAAACAGCCAAACATCTGGCAACACATGATCCACAGGCGTTCATGATCGCGAAGAGCAACATGGAGATCCTGAAGATCAGAGCGGACATGGATAAACAGGAAAAAGAACCAGCATAAAGGAGTGATAAAACATGTATGCAAACAGAAAGAACCTTGCAGCTCTCTTCGGGGTAACGACTCAGACGGTTTACCGGAGAGTTAAAGGTATTGAAGCCCTGATCGGTGAAAGATACAACCAGTACGCGGTACTGGACAACCTGGTAAGCGTGGCTGTATATGCAGACTATGAAAAGTACCACACACGTCTGGAAGATAAGAACCTGAAAAAATATGTACCGCCGTTTGACATGAAAGCGGCCGGAGCCTATATATTTGTAGATCTTAATAAGGGAGTGAGTGTGCTGTGATGAAATTAAAACCGGAAACACCGATATATGCAAAACTACAGATCAAGCGTCTGGAAGATGAATGTGAATCCCTGAAAACATGGATATGGAGAATGACGATCGTTGTGGAGCTGCTGTTAATTGTAGCGCTGGCCGCCTGCGTGGCTAATTTCTACGCTATAACTTAAGGGAGCGAGCAAACATGATACAAGTGAGTAAAAAAATAAGGCACATCATCCGCATAATGATGTACCTCAAGACTTCTTCGCCTACCGAAAATATAAGTCAAAATTATAATACCATCGGCGGGCGAAAAAGTCAAGAAATACGGGCATTTCCGCCCGCTTTTATCACTTGTTAAGAATATTAAAGATAGGACATACAGGTGGATGGTAAAGAGATACAAGAGGATTATATACACATTCAAAAATTCCATAGAGGTATATGAATATCTGGATGGTAAGTATGGAGCACCTGGAAAGAAAAGAGGAAAGAAGAGGAAGTTAACGGAAGAAGCGATCCGTTACCGGAATCAATGGAACCGGGAAAGAAAAGTAAGGCATAAGTTAAAGACCTGGTTCAAGAAGAATGATTACATGGTCCTACTGACATATAAAAAGAATGAACGTCCACCGGATATGGATACAGCAAAGAAAGATCTGTCGAAGGCAATGCGCCGGGTAAGGGAGAAATACAAAAAAGCCGGACAAACTATGCGGTGGATGGCGAATATCGAAGTAGGGACCAAAGGAGCATGGCACGTACATATAGTTATAAATCGGATACCGGATGCGGACATCATCATTAAGGATGCTTGGGAGCATGGAGCAGTAACCTTCAAGCACCTGTATGAGGCAGGAGATTTCAGAGATCTGGCCGGATACATCACGAAAACACCAGAAACATGTGAACGCTATGGAGAGCACTTAAGAGAGACAAGCTATCACGCGTCCCGCAATATGCCTCTAAAGGAACCGGAAGAAGAACGCTTTGTGCAATGGAGAGAGATCAAGGACAGGAAAGGCTACTACTTAGATAAAGATACATACTACGAAGGAACAAATAAATTCACCGGGTACAAATACCGGTATTACACCATGATCAAGTTGGATAGGAGGATTTAAAATGCTGATTTTAGACAGAGTAAGCGAAAACAAACTGGAAGAGCTGGTATTAGTATCTCGAAAACTCAATGGAGTATTGAGAGAAAACTACCCGGGAGTACATAAGATCGAGCCGGATCGTGCCGCGCTTCTCTGGTGCGCGATTGATGACGAGATAGCCAAGAGACAGGGCCAGATCGACAAGATACTAAACACAAAAAATGGAGCAGAACAGATAGTGCTCCGGAGAGCCTGCAGCGAGTTAAAGAAAGAATACGATCAGTACAACCAGCTCATGGAAGAGGTCTATAACGAAGAACTACTTCCGGCCACAATCCCGGAACTTCTGATCAGCTCAGTAAAGAGAGCGACTGCAGAAATGCATGAGATTAATAAAAATCTGCAGCATACGAAAGAGGTGCTGAACACCCATGTTTAGAGTAGATATTTACACAGCTGTAAAATCCAGTTCCAACAGTAAAACCATGGGAAAATACGGATTTGTATGTACGTGTGCCAAGAAGTCCGGAGGAATAGGAAAAATCCAGGATACCGGCCAAATGAAAGGTACACGACACGAGACAGAAGTAAAGGCAATCACAGAAGCACTAAGCCGCCTAAATCAGTCTTGTGAGGTTCATATCCACTGCGAAGATACTTATGTAGTAAATATTATAGATATCTTCTTACCTGGATGGGCCGGAAACGGATTCAAGACCGCAAAAGAGAAACCTGTAGCGGAAGGCTGGCAGATACTCTGGAAAAAGATGAAAGGGCATCTGATCAAAACAGAGAGAGGGCGGCACAGCTATAGTGATGAAATAAGAAAAATGATGGAGGATGCATAAATGTTTGATAAATTCGGAGAATTGAATTCCTATACAGAAATTAATGAACTTGCAGAAAATTTGTTCAACGAAGGTGATGAGAAATCACTGAGAGAAATGGCGAAAGAAAATGGGATACAGAAAGATTATGTGGATTTGTACCTGCAGGGAGAGATCCCGGCGTTGTGTGATCAGCTTACTGCAGCTCTTGGGAAAATCGATATTGAAGCGAAAGAGCTGAAGCCAAAAGAAATCATGGAGGACTGGGTAGAGTACCTGAGAGGACAGTGTATGGAAAGCGATCTGTTGGCCAGACAGGTTCGAAAGAAAGGAAAATCACTGAAAGGATGCATAGCGGCATTACTGACATGGTCGTTCAAAAATCAACAGCCGGTCAGCAAAGACATATTGAAGGCAGCAGGCGCATCTGCAGGAAAAGTCACATTGGGTATTCCGGGTATGGCCAGAGCGAAACAGATTATAACAGACTACTACATGGGAAAGTAGGTGTCGCTGGATGAAAAAGAAAGCAATTGAGAAGATCCCGTATCTTGGTTTAAAGAAAATCAGTAGAAAAAAAGCAGTCAAATACATCGGTGTTACGAAAGTAAAGAATGTTAGTCATGAAAAACATCTTTTTGTGGAAGTGTATCGGAATGAAAAAGCATCAAAAGAAATACCGCTGGTACGGATTGTACTTACCAAAAAAGATTTCGGTACATATATTCCGGATCGAAAAGAGTGGACACGCAGACAAGTAGAAAACGGTGATGATTGCGGGAGACTTATATGGGCTGCTCGATCTTCTCCATATATGGAGAGAGAAAAAGAAAATATCTTACAGAGTTCGGAGGATCTGGAACGGATAAAGAAATTCTGTAAAGTAGCTGTTTATAATGATGCGAGATGGTGGGAGTACATAAGTGGACACGAGAACGGTATTGTAATAACGGCTAGACGAAAACGGGAACACAGGGAATATGTACGACGTAAAGAAGCATTAGCAGATAGAATAGCACACACGGAAGAATTGCCGGAGAAAAAGATTCTGGCCAGAGTGGATGATATATATTTCCGTAATGAGCATTATCTGTATTACAAAAAGCGTGGAAGCTGGGCACAGATAGCCTGCAGTAAATGCGGAGGAGTTACAGATGCAAGATGGAAAATAGGGATATCCTATGAGAGCCAGTTCCAAAGACACAGTGAAGAACCGAGAGAAGGACATTACGGAATGTGTCCAATGTGCGGAGCACGCGGAAGATATAAATGCCAGGGCAAGGTAAAAGGTGCACACAGCAAAACGATCCATGTGTTCCTTGGACAGAAATACAAAGAACAGGGAATGGTTTTCCGATATGTGGAAGTGGAAAAAGAATGGAGACTAGGGCTCATCGACGGAGAGATGGGGACGGAAATGTATAACGCATGTGAAAAACTTTCAGGCATAGAGACGGCAAGAATATATTTTGAACCAGGAAAGAAAACTCAAAAAGATTATCAAAAATACAATCCGTACACAGGAAAAGATTTTTGGGACGATTGTGGTCTGCAAGGATGCCAACATATAACAATAGATCGCGCACCAATCATGATGGAAACTTACGAAGAGATGAAAGGAACAATGTTTCAATACAGTGGCTTACGAGAATATGTCAAAGACAAAAAGGGGAATATAAATCCGGTAAATTATCTGGAATGTTACAAACGAACACCGCAAATAGAGATTCTGTCAAAAATGGGGCTGGTTGACATAGTAGAGTCACTGGTTGGTTACGAATATGGAATTATAGCAGATGAAGATGCGAATAGATTGGACAAGTTCCTCGGAATTCGAAAAGAACGGATAAAGCAGCTGATAAGACGAAAAGGAAATCTAAAACTTCTGGAAGTTATGCAGATGGAGAAGCGCCAAGGACAGCATTGGACAGATGAACAGGTAGAACACCTGACAGAGACTGGATTGGAATACACGCAGATAGAAACGGCCACTAGATACATGACGTTGCAAAAGCTGCTCAATCGTATAGAAAAATATGCCGGCTGCGAATATGGAACGGAGTGCAGCAGGGCGTCGGCCCGGATAAGACATATGGCAACAATCTATACCGATTATCTGAGCATGAGAGTAAACCTGGGATACGATCTGAACAACACGGTATATCAACAACCACGGGATTTAGAGACAGCACACAACAAAATGGTCATGGAAACGAACAAAGAAGAAATGGACAAACGTCTTAATGAAGTAGCAGAGCGCTATCCGGAAATCAGACACATCTACAGAAAACTGAGAAATAAATATTTTTACGAGGATGATAATTACATAATTAGACCGGCAAGATCAGCTGAAGAAATCGTTATGGAAGGGCGTATACTCCACCATTGCGTCGGAGGAGACAATTATCTAAAGAAACACAACACTGGAAAGACATACATACTGATGCTGAGATTCAAAGCAGAGCCAGACGTTCCGTATATAACGGTTGAGATAGACACAAAAAATCCAAGGATACTACAGTGGTATGGAGATAAGGACAGAAAACCGGATGAAAAGAATATGCAGTCATGGTTAGATACATGGCTGACGAAAATGAAAACGGGAACACTGACAGAAGCGGTCCGGACAGCAAATATAGCATAAGGAGGAAAACATGGAATATGTGCAGTTAAACCTGGATGACTGGGTGCAGATGAAACAGAAATTAAGACAGGAGCTCATAGGAGTGAAACAGAGCTTTGTCCGAATAGGATATGCTTTGAGGCAGATTGATGATCAGAAGCTGTATGAGAGAGACGGGTACAAAAGTATAGCAGAATTCGCTCGGGCAGAGTACGGCCTGGGAAAGTCTATCACAAGTCGATTCATGAGTATAAACAAGGAGTATTCCATTGATGGATACTCCGAACGCCTCCGGCCAGAATATGCCGAACTGGGAAGGAGTCAGCTGGAGGAAATGCTGAAACTTCCAGATAGTGACAGACAAATGATCCAACCGGAAACTTCCAGAGAAGATATTCGGGAATTGAAACGGTTCAATAAGACGGAGCCGGCAGCAGGTGAGGCAGATGATCTCAGACAGGTGATTGAGAAATTTTACTATGATAATCCAGGAATCCTGAATACGGTATTCAGCGGAGAGTTCGATGAAGCGAGAATCAGCAAATTCAGTGAAATTGTGAATCCGGCAGGGAACCGATCGTACAAAAAAGGACTTTACTTCATGATGATGTACGAAAATCGTGTCACATTTAAGAAATTCGGAAGCGCACCGGAGAATATGACCTGGTGGGAATTCTATCAGATGACGGTAAATATTTTTGGAGAAATGGCAGCAGGATCTGAAACTTGGAAGAATTATTTTGGAGAAGAAAACGATGAAGGAGATCATGAAGATATTACGGACGATGGAACCAGAGCTTGTGAAAAAATTCCAGACGGAACCAAAACTGCTGATACAGAAACAGACGAGACTAGAGAAGAAAAGCCAGGATTATCAGACGAAAAAAGCAACATTTGTGATGGGGAAAAGACCGGAGAAGAGACCAACCGAACCGAAGATGAATCGCCAGCAGAAGAGAGCTCAGAAAAGGGAGTTGCGCCGGCGCAAAAATCGGCGGAAACATCAGTAAAAACTGGTGCTGAAGGAGGTAAAAAGGACGGAGATAAAAGTGCAGAGTCATCAACAAAACAGGAAGAACCACAAACAAAACAACCGGATCCACCGACAAAAAGTGAGGAAATACTTGCAAAAGATGAAGAAAAACAAACTGAGACACCTGACACCATTGAAGTACCTACAGAAACAAAAGAGAAAGAGCCAGAAAAGACAGAAGAAACTCCGGAAGTAAAACCAGAGTTTCAACAAGAAAACACTGATGAAACTCAGATTCCGGGGCAGACAGAATTAGTCAAAGATTTTCCACAATATTGCCCGCCGGATATGAATGCTCCGGAACAACAGGATCAATCAGAAGTAAAGCCAGCATACGCCACCAGAAGATTATATCTTTCATCTGTCGATGCCGATACGGCAGCAGAATACATGGGAAAAGCCATGGAAAAGGCAATCCGTAATATGCCGGGAGTAAGTTTCGGAGTCTTGACGAAGGAATCATTCTGGAAAAAATTCTTCGAAACCGAGGTTGATCGGAATGGAGATGAGATTGAATGTGTGAATTAATGTTTCCGAAGCCAACCAAGAAGAAAAAAAGAAAGCACCATCCAGCTCCGATCGTGGACACCGTAAAAGGCGAATGCTTCCTGTGCAGACTGGAAGGCATCCGCCGGCAGCAGTACACAGAAGAGCACCATGTATTCTACGGTGGCGGATTAAGGCAGGTAAGCGAAGAGAACGGTTTCAAAGTCTACCTGTGTCCAGCTCATCACAAAGATGGCCCGAGAGCCGCACATAATTGCAGAGAGACAAGAGAGCTATTGTGTCGGATCTTTCAAGCGAAATACGAAGAAACTCATACACGGGAAGAATTTGAAAAATTAATAGGACGGAACTATCTGGAAAGGAGCTGATATTTTGAAATTGCGATTCAAAGTCTGGAAAGATTGGTATAAAAGGTGCTTAAACGGAAGGGTGTGCAAGATTATGGTGCTTTTAGGGCTACAGCACAGCCCTACGTTTAAACGGAATCTAACGATGACCAGGTGTGGGAATATTTTTATGCAAGAATTTGGAGAAGAAGGAAATGAATGAAAAAATAAAGTCATGTCCATTCTGCGGAGGAAGGGCAGATGTGGGATATGCGATCAATGACTATAACAGATGGGGAGTGTGCTGCAGCAATTGCGGATGCACGGTAGAAGTTGAAACTTGGAAGGGCATGGAAGACACAAAAGAAAATGCAATTAAAGCGTGGAATAGAAGAAAAGGGGAAGAGTGCTCAGAGGAAGAATATAAGTGGATACCGTTAGAGAAAGAGACGCCAGAACCCGGGAAATGGCTGATATTATCAACGGAAGAGGGAATGGTATTATTGGGAATAATGGAAATGCGAGAAGATGGCATACCGGAGTTCTATTTACCAGACGATATGGTTGATACCGTTCCTTGCATAACGATTGGGGTAACTGTAAATGCATGGATGGCACTTCCAGAATCATACAAGAGAGGAGAATACAGTGAAAATGAGACTGATTGACGCAGACGAATTCAAAGCGCAGGTGGCCGGAATGACCGTACTGAATGATTATCCACCAAGTATGGTGAACGCTTTGCATGAATTGATAGATCGCCAGCCTACAGTACGCGATACTGAAAAAGTTGCAGAAGAGCTGAAAGACCTGAAACTGGCATATTACTTAACAATAGCCAATACAGGAGATGAGAGACTAGATGCTATCTACAAAAACGTTGGAGACACATTAGATAGAGCGATTGAGATTATAAATCGGAATGGGGTTTGAAAAAATGATAAAAGGAAAAGCAAAGATGGAATTTGGAACAGGCGACATCAGAATGACGGGAGCATTAAGCAGTGACATAGGAGCATTGTGTTGTATCACGCAAAAACCACATGAAATAGGTGAAAGAGTTCCAGTTGAGGATGGTTGGAATACAGATCAGGCAGAAGTTATCATGACATTTACAAGAACAGAAAGCATAGATGCGTTAATAGCGGAATTGCAAGATGTAAAAGCAATGATGAACGGAAGCTATCCGTTCGAAAAAGAAAGAATTAGAGAACATGAATTGGATTTTGATACGTTTTTGCACACATAAGAGGAGAGGAACAGAGATGCATAAGAAGAGGTGAATGACATGGAGATAAAAGAAAAATTAAAACACTGGTTCCATATGGTACGGACAAACCAATGCCTGGGATGCTGCTTATTCTGTGAGTGGTGGAACATGTGTAAATGGGAAACAGAAGAGAGGAGAAAGAAAAAATGATATTTTTAGGAACACCTGGAATGAAAGAGTTTTTAAAGCGGAAACATCCGAAGATATTACAGGAACATCCAAGGGATTGGCATGAGGTGATTACAAAAGACACGTGGGACGAATACGATGAATGGAAACAGACAGATGAAGGAAAAAGGGTAATAGGTAAATTGTAATGACAAGAAAGGATATATTAAGAAAATACGGATTCAGCTGGATGAGCAATGTAGATCTTCGGGAAGAACTTTCGGAGCAGGAGGCGACAGAATTTGAAGACCTGATAAGAACCTTAAGTGACCATAACCGTGGACCGGAGCCGCCAAAAGAAGGATGAAAGAAACGGATGTATAACCAATTCATGAAATCGGCGAAGCGATGAGAAAGAATTATGGAGGAAAATATGGACTGCTTTTATAACGAAACAGATACAGAAAAAAGAGACCGCTACACAATTAGAATGGATATCACATTTGAAGAAGAATTAACTTATGAAGAAGCAGAAATACGAATTCTTCGAGCACTGAATAGTGCAGGTGTGAGAGGACATTGCGGAGGAATAAGTTAAAGGAATAGCACCAACTGGCTATTGTATCACGAAAACCAGTCAACATAGATTCCCTCCGGCAAAAGCCGGAGGAGAAAGGAGCGGTGTTGAAAGACGTAAGCACAGAACAGGCGAAGATCATCAGAAAGATGGTCCTCGACAAAAAAACGAATAAAGAAATAGCAGAAACTACCGGATTAAAGTACTGGGAAGTACGAGATTATATTCAATATATCGGACTGGCCGGAATCAGAGAAGAGATGCTCGGAAGAAAGCCGAGAAGACGAAAGAAAGATGGCTACAACAAAGGAAAAGACGGTCCCAATGCGGATAGACACCTGTGTAAGACCTGTGTATATCGTGGAAGACATGATCAGGTTGGGAACTGTAGCTATATTGAAATAGAGGGGCATAGCAGAGGTATGCCGGCAGCAGAATGCACAGTATATGTGAAAGGAAGAAAGAGGAAAGCATTATGGTAGGACAGATAACAGGCAAAAACGAACTGAAGAAAAACGGATCTGGTTATAGTGATCCGACAGCATATAAAGCAATTATGAATGTGGGGGGGCAACAGTAATGAATACATATCATGGAGACATTTTTTACATAGCGAATGATGGAAGAGCCGGAGAAACACCGGCGATTATAGTATCACCGGACACATGGCTTGAACAAGATCCGGAATTTGTGCAGGCAGTATTAATGACAACAAAAGAAAATGAACAACTTCTGACACATGTTGAGGTGATGTGCCGAGTACCATCTATAGCACTGTGTGAACGTATATTCAAGGTGGATACAGACAGAATCGGAGAATATATTAGATCATGCACAGAGGAAGAAATTCAAAAAGTTGATGAAGCTATTATGCTGACACTTGGCATTACGGAGAATAATAATACTGCTGATCAGGAGAAGATTAAACAGCTGGAGAAGCAACTGGCAAAGGAAAAAGAAACATCCGATAGAATTCTTGCGAAGTTCAGAGAAGAGACAGAAAGATACAATGAACTGGAGCGTGAGAAAGGATATGGGAATGATAAAGAGTATATCAGAGCGATAGCTGAGAGGGATGTGTACAAGAGTATGTACATGGATCTGCTTGAAAGGAAAATGAATGGATAAGACAGTAATATTTATTGTTATCGTAATAATTTGTGTGCTGTGTACAGTTTGGAGCGCATGTGTAATGGCAGCACGTGCGGATGAGCAGCTGCGTGAGATTACGTATGACAAGAAAGAGCCGGAAGAAAAAGAGAAAGATATGACGAAACAAAGAACATGCAAACGGTGTGGGATGCCGACGGGAGCAACGTATTACAAGATAAATATAAATGCTGAATGTGACAGAGCAGGAGCGACTACAGAGCAATTCTGCTATAACCTGTCGAAGACTTTAACACAAGCGAATAGTCCGGAGGATGTGTACTGCAGGAGCTGTGTAGATAAAATTGAAAAATATATTAATTGTGATATGGCAATAACCGAAAGGACATACATAACGGACAAACCGAGAAAACAATAAAGCGCTTAAGAAAATTCATTGTGCGACATCGCACAGAAAGGAGAACTATGAACCATGAAGGCTACCAGGATCCGACAGCAGAAAAGGCGGTACGCAGGTACAACCAGATGCCCTACCATATGCGCAGGGCGCTGACCGATCTGCAGGACATAGCAAGCCTGTTCGGATTTGATATTATAACAATCAAGGACAGACGGACGGGGAGGAAGTATAGAGTTGAAGAGAAGACCAATCAATAAAGACAAATATGGAATCAGCAAACACAGGTATCTGGAAGTTATCCATCATTGCCTGCAATATCCGGAATGGCGGGAAGAACTTGAAAATATGACAGATACTGTGAAAGCAATACAATATGGCCAAGAGGGGAAGGGGAGTCCAAGCCAGGCGTCAGCAACAGAACGCCTGGCTATCAAACGTGCGGAGCTGCAGGAAAAATGTGAGCGAATCGAGCAGACAGCAATAGAGGCGGACGCAGACATCTATCAATGGTTATTGGAAGGGGTTACCACAGATTATGCGACCTACATATACCTTCGGGATGCAAAAGGGTTGCCGTGCGGTGATCAGAAATACTATAGAGCAAGGAGGAAATTTTACTGGTTGATGTCAAAAAAAATATAAAATTTGCAAAACATCACCACTCACGGCACATAAAAGTGTGTTATAGTGGTAGCGTCCAAAATTTGAAAAGGACATACTCACCCTAAGGGCGGCAGCAGTTAAAGACTGAGGCCGTCTTTTATTATGAAATCAGAATTGAAGGTGGTGAAATGCCAAAGGCACGAAATCCAAATAGGGAGAAAGCGTTCGAAATATATAAAAAGCATAAGGGAGAGATCGATTTAGTTGAGATTGCAAGTCAACTAAATCTGGCAGCAGGAACTGTCCGGGGATGGAAATCGAAAGATAAATGGGATGAAAAAATGAATGGAACGCTCCGAAAAAATACGGAACGTTCCAAACGAAAAAGTGAAATCAAAAAGAAAGCCAATGCAGAAGTGATAGATCAGATAATTGAAAACACTGATTTAAACGATAAGCAAAGGCTTTTTTGTATTTTATACGTCAAATGCTTCAATGCCACAAAAGCATATCAAAAAGCATATGAATGCAGTTATGAAACGGCTACCGTAAATGGTCCCCGCATGCTAGGAAATGCTAGGGTAAAAGAAGAAATCCAACGACTGAAACAGAACAGACTGAACAGAGAGCTGATATCGGAAGCTGATATCTTCCAAAAATACATAGATATAGCTTTTGCGGATATCACAGATTACATGGAATTTGGTACAGAAGAAGTCCCTGTGATGGCAGCGTATGGGCCGGTCAAGGTGAAAAATGAAGAGACTGGAGAAGAAGAAACACTGACAAGAATAGTCAACACTGCGAAATTTAAAGACTCTCTGGATGTGGATGGAACAATCTTGACAGAGGTGAAGCAGGGAAAAGACGGAGCCGGCATTAAACTGGCTGATCGGATGAAGGCCCTGCAGTGGCTTGCAGATCACATGAATCTCGCAACGGAAGAGCAACGCGCCAAGATTGAAAAGACACGGGCGGACATCCAAAGGATGCAGCCGGAACCCGTTCCGGAAAAAGAATACAAAGGCATTCCGGCAACAATGGTTGCTCCGGTATTTGCCCCGGTGCTTTTTGACATCAAGGAAAAGCGTCACACAGAATATGTTTTCCCAGGTGGCCGAGGCAGTACCAAATCATCCTTTGTAAGCCTGGCTGTAGGAGACATTTTGAGGAGTAATGATCAGATACATGCGGTGATCATGCGTCAGGTAGGAGATACGATGCGAAGTTCCATCTATCAGCAAGCAAGATGGGCGATAGAAGCTCTGGGACTGGAAGATGAGTTCGAGTGTACCGTATCACCACTGGAGATTACGAGAAAAAGCACTGGGCAAAAGATTTATTTCAGAGGAGCAGATGATCCGGGCAAGGTAAAATCGATCAAGGTTCCATTCGGATATATCGGAGTCTTATGGTTTGAAGAGTTGGATCAGTTCATGGGACCGGAGGCGGTTAGAAAGATTGAACAGTCTGTAATCCGAGGCGGAGATACTGCATACATCTTCAAAACATTCAACCCACCAAAGAGCCTGAACAACTGGGCCAACAAATACATCAAGATCCCGAAAGAAACCAGACTGGTTACGGAAAGCACCTATCTGGACATACCAAAGAAGTGGCTAGGAAAAACATTTATCGAAGAGGCAGAATTCTTAAAGGAAACTAACCCAGATGCGTATGAAAATGAATACTTAGGAGTGGCCAATGGATCAGGAGGAAGTGTATTTGACAACATCACGATCAGAGAAATAACGGATGATGAGATATCAGGATTCGACCATGTGTTAAATGGCATTGACTGGGGATGGTTCCCGGATCCGTATGCATTTGCAAGGGTTCATTACGACAGAGCGAGGTTGAGATTGTACGTATGGCAGGAATACACATGCAATAAGAGAAGCAACAGACAGACGGCAGACGAGCTGATCAGGATGGGAATCACAGGCAACGATCTGCTTACCTGCGATAGTGCAGAAAAGAAGTCGATAGGAGACTACAAAAGCTACGGCTTGCTTGCCAGAGCAGCAGAAAAAGGTCCTGGAAGCAGAGAGTACTCATATAAATGGCTGCAGTCATTAAGAGAAATCATAATCGACAATGTAAGATGCCCGGTAGCTGCACAGGAGTTCATGGATTATGAGTACGAAAGGGATAAAGAAGGAAATATCATCACCGGATATCCGGATGGGAATGACCACATGATAGATGCTGTAAGATATGCAACAGAAAGAATATGGAAACGGAGGGGCGAATAATGCTGGATGGAATAAAAGCCTTCGTGAAGGGAGTGATAAACAGAATGTTCCCGGCAAAAAATGTAGAGCAGGCACTGAAAATAGAAACATGTATATCAAGTATGATGCAGACAAGGATAGAGCTATGGCAGCGAATGTACAGCGGAATGGCACCCTGGTGCAGAGGCTATGTAAAATCTCTTAGAAAGGAACAAGGCATCTGTACCGAGTTCGCCAATATCTGCCTGGATGAAATGGAATCGAATATTTCCGTGGAAGAACTGGATCAGATATACAAGATGGCAACACGAGATTTGAATGAGAACCTGCAGTCAGGGCTTGCGCTTGGGGCGCTGATCATTAAGCCGCTGGGCGGAGATAAAGTAGAATATGTTACCGCAGATCGGTTTGTACCGATTGCCTACGACGAAAGAGAACGACTGATTGACGTTGTGTTTGTCGAAAACCAGAAACGGGGAGAAGATTACTACCATCGCCTGGAGAGACACTCTTTGAGAGATAACATCCTTACAATTACAAATAATGCGTACATATCAAAATCAGAGGATGATATCGGAAGAGAAATCCCGTTGAGCTCAATAGATGAATGGAAAAATCTCCCAGCGACCATATCCTATGCTGGACTGGAAAAGCCGGATTTTGGTTACTACAGAAACCCGATCAAGAATGAAATCGATAGAAGCCCGTGCGGAGTATCGATATTCGAAAGTGGAATGGATCAGCTGGAGAGTGTAGATACACAGAATGCAAGGCTAAAGTGGGAGTTCGAATCTGGTGAAAGGGCAATTAATGTATCCACTACAGCTCTTCAACCGATAGTAGGAGAAGAGGGAAGACTGGAAACGCCAAAACTGGACAAGCGTCTGTACAGAGGACTGAATCTGGATGCCGGAGACGATGGCGATCTGTATAAAGAATGGTCGCCAGAGTTCCGAGATATCAGCATCATCAATGGCTTGAATCAGTTCTTAAGGCAGCTGGAGTTCAATGTATCCCTGAGCTATGGAGATCTCTCTGATGTAACGGACGTAGACAAAACGGCAACAGAAGTCAAGATCGCCAAGAAACGCAAATATAACATGGTGTCAGCTATCCAGGAGAATCTGAAAGACTGTCTGGAAGATCTCGTATATGCATTGGCTTTTTACAACGCCAAGCTCCATAGCGGATATGAGTTCAACTGCACATTTAAGGATAGCATCCTGGTGGATGATGAAACAGAACGCCAGAATGACAGGGCAGACGTAAGCCTTGGAGCCATGCAGTTGTGGGAATACCGAATGAAACATTATGCCGAAGATGAGGAAACAGCCAAAAAGATGGTAGTCCAACAGGCGGATGTAATAGAGGACTAGCCTATGACACAAGGTGAGATTGAAGCTCTTTCAAGAGAAATAGAACGAAATGCCCGGAACCTAGAAATAGACATCATGTTGGACATCGTCCGAAGAATCAAGAGCAATCTGGATATAGAACAGTCGATGACATCATCTGCAGACTACCAGATACAGCTGCTTAGAAAAATGGGATATTCCGATGAATTCCTGAAAAATGAAATCAAAAGCTATTTGAAGTTTTCAGATGAAGAGATTGACCGGATCTACAACCAGACAAGCGAGAACCTTTATAAAGAGTATGAAGATGCATTTGATGCTATTGGAAAGAAACAAACCCCGTTCGGAAAGCATCCGGAGATCCAACCGGTAGTAAAATCCGCGATCGAACAGTCGAAGAACACATTCCAAAACATCACGGGATCCATGGGATTTACCAAGAACGTAAATGGAAAGCGTCAATTCATGGATACGGCGAAGTTCTATCAAAGATCACTGGATGAAGCGGTCCTCGGAGTAGCAACTGGAGCATTCAGCTATGACACGATCCTGAAACGAATCATCAAGGACATGACAAGAAGCGGTCTACGTACAGTAGAATATGCTTCCGGAAGGACATACCGGGTGGATTCGGCGTGCAGAACGGCACTCATGACAGGGTTCCGGCAGATAGTCGGCCGCATGAATGAACAGGTGGCAGCAGAGCTTGATACAGATACCTATGAAGTTACATATCACATCGGCGCCAGACCGGAACATCAGGCATGGCAGGGGAAGGTCTATTCGTACAAGGATCTGGAGAGTGTATGCGGACTGGGTACCGTCACCGGATTATGTGGGGCCAACTGTTATCATTGGTACGATGTGTTCATCCCGGGAGTTTCGGTTCGGAACTACACGGACGAAGAACTACAAGAGATGATAGATGAGGAAAATGAAAAGACGAGTTACGATGGAAAGGAGTATACAACATATGAGGCACTGCAGAGACAGAGGAAGTTAGAATTGACGATGAGAGTATACCGCCAAGACATAAAACTCATGAAGGAAGGCGGAGTAAGCGAACTGGAGATCATGGGAGCCAAAGCAAGATACAAAAAGACCATGGATGAGTATGTGAAGTTCTCAAAGGTCATGAAGCTGCCGGAACAAAGAGACAGAATATACATGGATGGACTGGGAAGAATATCAACAAAAGTCGGAAAGAAAATACTCAGCTCGATGAAGATATCGATTCCGAAAGAAGTAGTTGAAAAAGCTGGATTGGATAAGAGCGTAGAAAAGAAAATAAATCAGGCAATCAAGAAACTGGATAAAGAGTACACGATCTACTTAGATTCAATAGAAGGTGGAAAGCTTGGCAGAGGAGATTTGTTTGTAAGCGGTGCATATCTGGATAAGGACGGCATGCTGAAGCACGGACTTGTGTTTAACTATAATATAGATTATAATAAATTCGAGTCGAGAATAAAAATGCTGTATTCTACCGGATACATGGCAGGAAAAAGCTATGAAGATTACATTGCGCATGAAATGGCACATATTATTCCATTCCAAAACTGCGTGACCAAGAAAGATTACGACGAACTGACGGATGAAATATATAAGAGCTTTGTCAAGGGAATATCTAAATATGCAGACAAAGAGCGCGATGGAAGAGAGAGCTTGGCAGAGGCATTTGTAAGATATAGAAATGGAGAAAAGATACCAGATGAGTCAAGAAAGCTTATTGAAAAATACATCCTTCCTTGGAGGAGGAAATAGATTCACACTTCCAAAATGTGTATTATGTAGGCATTGCATGGAATCTGAAACAGAAATAAAGTGCAAGACATTCCCGAATGGAGTACCGGATGAAGTACTGGAAGCTCCATATGAAGAGGAATGCAAACCGGGAGTAAAATTTGAAGAGATGAAATAATACCACTGATCAGTGAGCATATCAGAGATTAGTGGTATTTTTATACTCATTTTTAAGGCGAGGAGGTGAGAAAGGTGAAAAAATTATTTATTAGTCAGCCTATGAGAGGCAAGTCAGATGAAGAAATTCTGGCAGAACGCAAGAAAGCAATTGAGCTTGCGCAAGAAATGATCGGTGAACCGGTAGAAGTGATTGATTCCTTCTTCCAGGAAGCACCCACAGATGCAAAACCACTGTGGTTCCTTGGAAAATCCCTGGAACTTCTGTCAGGAGCAGATGTGGCGTATTTTGCGCAGGGGTGGGAAGATGCAAGAGGTTGTGTGATTGAGCATGACAGCGCATTAGCTTATGGAATCAAGAGTATTGTTGTCTAGGAAGGCGGTGATCCAGATATCTCCCTTTGAGACGCAGGGTTATGCGTCTTATTTTTATGCAAAAAGAAAGGAAATAATTATGGAGTTTTTAAAAGCAATCTTTGGTGACAAGTATGAAGAGTTTGCATCAATCATCAAAGCGTACAATGACAATCCGGAAAACAAAGACAAGCAGATTAAGCTCGCAGATCTGAATGCCGGAGAATATGTAAGCAAAAAAGATTACGACGCAATGGAAACAGCAAAGACTACCCTGGAAGAGCAGCTGCAGACAGCCACAGACACACTGAAAGGATTCGAAGGTGTAGATGTAGAAGAACTTCAGGGGAAAGTAAAACAGCTCACAGGTGACATGGAAACTCAGAAAACGGATTACGAAAACAAAATTGCAGAAATGAAGTTTGGCACACTTATCGACAATGCTATCTCAGCAGCAGGCGGTAAGAATGCGAAAGCAATCAGAGCACTCTTAGATGTAGAGACACTGAAAGATAGCAAAAATCAGACAGAAGATATTACCGCTGCGATTGAGGCGTGCAAAAAGGACAATGAGTATATGTTTGGTTCAAACGAACCAATCAATAATCCGATCGCGCCGACTGGCGGAAAAGTTCCGGGAGTTTCAAAGAATTTAGAAGATATGACGTATGAAGAATACAAAGATTACAGACAGGGGAAATAGGAAGGAGATAAAGAAATATGCCAAATACAATTTTAACACCTAAAATCATTGCACAGGAGGCCCTGATGGTGCTGGAAAGCCAGCTGACAATGGCAGGGCTTGTCCATAGAGATTATTCGAAAGAATTTGTCAGAGTGGGTGATACGATCACAATCAGAAAGCCTGCGAAATTCGTGGCAAAAAACTTTGTAGGAGAAACACATGGACAGGATATCACAGAAGGATCAACCACGGTGAAGATGGATCGTTTCAGAGATGTAACGGTTAATGTGTCGTCAAAAGAGTTAACACTGGACATCAAAGATTTCTCTGAGCAGGTAGTAACACCGGCTATTTCGGCTATTGCGCAGGCTGTAGATCAGGACCTGTTGGCAGTGGGTATTGAAAAGGCTGCGAAGACAGCAACGGTATCTGCAAAACCAGCACTGACAGACATTGCGGGAGTTGGAAAGGCTCTGGATATGTCAAAAGCACCAATTCAGAACAGAAGATTGATTCTTCCGGCGGAAATCAAATATAAATACAACACATTGGATAATTTTGCGAAACAGTGCTATGCAGGGGACTCACAGGCGCTTAGAGACGCAGAAGTAGGAAGGGTGTATACTTGTGACACGTTTTCATCAGAGAACTGCCCTCATTCCGCAGCCGAAAAACCGGGAACAGTGACGGGGTATAAGGTAACCGGCACTAAAGATACAACTGAGTTCACGGTATCAGCGGGAGAACCGGCAGCAGGAAAGATTGCCGAAGGAGATCAGCTGATCGTGAACGGGTATGTCTATACAGTACAGGAAGATGTCACGTTGGCCGGAGGGGCAGGAACAATCAAGGTAGATCAGAACCTTCCGGCAGATGTAACAGAAGTTGCTGCAAAAGTAATTAGCAAGGCGCATGCGTTAGGATTCCACAGAAACGGACTCGCACTGGTAACAAGACAGCTGGAACTTCCAATGGGAGCATCAAAAGCTCATATTGCTTCAGCAAACGGGCTGGCCGTAAGAGTAGTCTTTGGCTACGACATGAAAACTAAGAAAGATACAATTTCATTTGATATTATCTACGGAATCAAGGAACTGGATGAGAGCCTTCTGGTAGATTTTTCATAGGAGAAACGTTATGGAGTATGCAGATTATGAATATTACGTAGAGTCTTATCTTCTTGGAAGGCAGCCGGATATACCGGAATCAACCTTCCGATATTATGAAAAACAGGCGGAAAAGGAAATTGACCGAGTAACATTCGATCGTGCAAAAAGAATGGAAACACCGAAAGAAGTAAAAGATTGCGTGTGCGACGTCGCAGAACTGATTTACAAGGCAGAACAGTACGGCGGATCGGACGCACCGGGGCCACTTGCGTCCTATGGAAACGACGGAGAGACAGGTACATATGACCTGTCTCGTTCTGTCTATACGGAAGAAGGAAAACGTAAGAAGATCAGGGAGATTATAGAGAAACACTTAGGAAACACAGGCTTGATGTATCTGGGGGTGGATTAATGAATCCGAACTATAACCAGACAATCACGGTATACAACCGGATCAAAGGAGCGGATACGGAAGATGGAAAGGATATCTGGAAGCGGACAGTTCTTGAAAACTGTTTCTATAAGCTGTCCCAGACAAAGATCGATGATGGAAAGACAGCAAAAATGGCAGGTACATACGTTGCTAGGATACCAGAATCACCGAATTATCTTCCCTACCGAGAATTTGCTAAAACCAAAGGTGCTGGTAACAGCTTCACCCTGAATCCGGGAGATATAGTGGTAAAAGATGCATGCATGGAAGAAATAACTGGGAAAATGCCAAATACAGCCTCAGAGCTACTGGCAAGACAGAAACCGGAGGCATTTCAGATTACCGCTTTCTCAGATAATACATCGCACCTGAGAGGAAAACATTACAGAGTAGGTGGTTAAATGTCGAACGTAGAATTCCACTGGAATAAACCAATCCCGAGCATTGTACAAGAAGCAACTGGAGGAAAGAAGACGCTCCTCTTCATGGCGACCGAAGCCAAGCGCCTGATGGAACCGTTTGTGCCGGCAAAGAATCTGGTACTGGCGGCCAATGCCAGGACTTACGTAGAAGGGAATGTCGGGATTGTGCATTATGCAAGCCCGTACGCCAACTTCCAACACGAAGGACTGGTGATGGTATCTAGAATAACCGGAAGTCCGTATGCCAGACATGGTGAAAGCAAGGTAGTAACCGGCAGACATTTGAAATACAGCACCGCCAGACACCCCCTTGCCACTGCTGAATGGGAAAAGAAAATGAAAGCTACGAGAATAGATGACTATACTAGAGCGATACAGGCATATGTGAAAGGACATAAAATATGACAAAACATGAGGTTATGGTTGCGTATGTGCAGGACAAAATAAAAGAACTGTGCGATTCCATACTGACATTCAATTTTGCGGACGGAAAAGCCGCATCAGTATCCTTCCTGACGAATTATGCCGGGAAGATTGTAAAAAAGTATGTCCGTGCCGCAGATAAAGAATATGGCTTCACTATACTCCTGACATGGTATTACTCGGAAGAAACGGATGATATCAACATGCAGGCCATGAACCTCGGCCAGAAGTTCATGGAATGGATTGAGGAGCAGAATGCCATAAAAAACTATCCGGATTTCGAAGGATGTCAGGTAAAGAAAATTGAAAACTTACAGAACATGCCAAACCTTGCAACGGTAGACTGGGAGAACAAAGTGGCTCAATACCAGATACCATGCAGGGTTTTATATTTTGAAAAGGAGAAACGAAGATGAAATTAAGTGAATTGATGAAAGACTACACACCAAGCCCAACATATGAAGGCTGGGTAACCAATGATGATTATGTATTTGCGATCGACACTGCGCCGAATGATTCTACAGCAACAAAAGAAGGCGATTACGTAGTAGTAGAGATGGGAATTGCCGGACTGGATGCACAGTTGAACCCGATCACACAGGACAAGACCTATATCCGTGCTGGACAGAACTCCATGAAGACAGGTACCCAGAGATCATTCTCTGTAACCGGTGACAGATACGTCGGTGATGAAGCACAGGATTACTGCTTATCCCACAAAACAAAATACGGAACAGGAAACAGTGTAGTAACAAACTATCTGTATTTCAACGTTTTGACAGGAAAAGGTGAAAAAGGACAGTGTTCAATTATCGTCAACAGCGATGGGTCAGGAAATGCCGGTGAATCATCCTCTATCGATATCGAATTTAAGAAGATGGGAGCAACACCTGCAGAATATACATATGCAGCTGTTTGAACGCAGGCTGAGGAAAACGGCGAACCGATAGAGGAGGAACAGGACGTTGAAGAAAATAGCAGTAACAATACTGAACCAGAAATTGAGTGCGGATCTCCTGAATCCGAAAGTAGTGAAGAAGTATCAGACGGAAATCGATAAGGTCACAGAAAGAGCGAATGATACGGAAGGAAAAACAGACGAAGAGGTAATTGTTAATCAGTGTGAAGCAGTAATTGAGATGATTGACAATATCTTCGGAAAAGGAAGCGCTAAGAAGGTATTAGGTGAGGAGACAGATCTCCTCACCTGCCTTCAGGCGTACTGGGAACTGACCACAATGTACAAGAATCAGGTTGTTCCATACATGAACAAAGAAATCGCAAAAATGAAAGCGGGAGAAAAGTGAAACCAAACATCATCACAGACGGACTTCCAAAAGAGGTTGTAATCGATGACGGAAAGTACCGGATTAACTGGGATTTCAGGATAGGAATGAAGTTTGACGAGATCATGGAAAGCGAAGTACCGGATATCGTAAAACTTGAAAAGTTATTAACCTTATATTACCCGAAATACCCAGATAACCTGGAAGAAGCAGTAGAGAAGATGCTGTGGTTCTACCGCGGAGGGAAAGCAGAAAAGAAAGAAGAGAAGAAAGAACGATACAAGCGTCGGTCCAACAGAGGACCGGCGTTTTCTTTTTCTCAGGACGCACCTTATATATATGCGGCCTTTAAAGAACAATACGGGATAGATCTGTTATCCCAAGAAAAACTACACTGGTGGAAGTTTCTGGCACTCTTTGAGTCTCTTGGAGAAGAGACGAAGATGGCGAAGATCATGTACTACAGAACAGTAAGCACATCCGGAATGTCTAAAGACAGGCGTGCCTTTGTGAATGAGATGAAAAAAGCGTACAAGCTGGATACAGGAAAGAAACTGACACTTGAAGAGCGCAACCAACAATGGAAGGAGTATGTAAAAAAGAGAAATCAAGAAAGGACGGTGAAGTGACATGGCAACAGATGGATCAATTAAGATCAGCACCGAGCTAGACTCCAAGAAAGCAGAAAAAGCCATGTCGAGATTCTCGTCTTATGCCAAAACTGCAATGGCCGGAGTTAAAACTGCGATTGTAACCGGATCTGCTGCTATAACAGCGATGGCTGGGTATTCTGTTAAAGTCGGCTCAGATTTTGAAGCAGCCATGTCAAAGGTCTCTGCTATATCCGGAGCAACCGGAGATGATCTTCAGAAATTAACGGAAAAAGCAAAAGAGATGGGTGCAAAAACCAAATTCTCTGCTACAGAGAGTGCACAGGCGTTTGAATATATGGCAATGGCCGGCTGGAAGACAGATGACATGCTGAATGGTATAGAGGGAATTATGAATCTGGCAGCGGCATCGGGAGAAGATCTTGCTACAACCAGTGATATTGTAACAGACGCCCTTACGGCGATGGGATTACAGGCATCTGATTCCGGACACTTTGCGGATGTTCTGGCAGCGGCATCATCTAATTCCAACACAAACGTTGGGATGATGGGTGAGACATTTAAGTATGTAGCACCAGTAGCGGGAGCACTAGGCTATAACATCGAAGATTTGTCTCAGGCAATCGGACTAATGGCCAACTCCGGTATCAAGAGCACACAGGCTGGTACAGCCCTTAGAAGCATCTTGACAAGACTGGCCAAGCCGCCAAAAGAAGCAGCTGCGGCAATGGAAAAGTATGATATTTCCATGAAAAACTCGGATGGATCCATGAAGTCACTAATGGAAGTAATGGAAAATATGAGAGATTCTCTTCGAGGACTTCCAAAAGATGAAAAAGCTGCAGCTGCAGCCGCACTTGGCGGACAAGAGGCAATGTCTGGATTGTTGTCGATTGTGAATGCTTCGGATACAGATTTCAAAAAGCTGGCATCTTCAATCAAAAACGCAGATGGTGCATCTGAAAAGATGGCCAATACCATGAATGATAACCTGAAAGGAAGCATCACGATTGCGGGTTCTGCATTAGAAGGCTTTGGTATCAATGTATATGAAAAGATGGAAAAGCCGCTCAAGAGCGCTGTAGATGCCGGCACAGAAGATATCAACCGGTTGTCAGAGGCGTTCACAACCGGCGGATTGAACGGAGTAGTTGAAGAAGCCGGAAAAATATTCAATGACACCTGCGACGAGGTGGATAAGTTCGGACCAGTAGCAGAAGGCATCGTTGAACCGATTCGGGATATCGTCAATGCTGGAGGAGAACTTGCCAAGAGCACACTTCCGAAAGTAGCAGAAGGAATGAAATTCCTTGCAAAAAACACCAAAACAGCAATACCGATAGTCACAGGGCTGGTGGCTGCATACAAAGAATTAAAAATCACCAAACAGTTAGGGGATTCCACTACAACACTGGGGAAAGCTGTAAAAAATAGCTCCTCATGGTGGAAAACTGCACAGACTGCTATCGGTCGCTATGCAGAGCAGATGGAAGCAGCAAAATATACCGGAAGGCAATACAATGTTACGCTGACAGCAGGGCAATCGGTACTTGGATTATTCCAAAGGAAAGTAAGTTTAGCAGCAGCTTCTACAAATATTTTGAAAGCAGCGCAAGAAGGATTGACGAAAGCAATAGAGGCGCATCCGATTGGTTTAGCTGTAGCGGCAACAACTGCAATGATTGCAGTGAGCACTGCAATGAGAAATAAATTGTCTGAGCAGACGGAAGCAGAAAAAGCGCATTCCAGAGAGTTGAAAGAGTCTACAAAAGAAGCAGAGGAAAATCTGAAAGTGGCTCAGGAGAGAAAGCAGTCTTATGAAGACCTGGTGGCTACTCAGGATAAACAGGCGGCAGCAGATCTGATCGAGTTAAATAGTCTACAGTCACTGAGCAATGAATTGAGTACGATAGTTGATTCCAATGGAAAAGTTAAAGATGGAGAAGCAGACAGAGCGGCATTCATCACGTCTCAGTTATCGTCGGCGCTTGGAATAGAGATCAATCTTACTAATGGCCAGATTCAAAACTATCAAAAACTGCAGGAAGAGATCCAGAAGACGATTCAGCAGAAGAAGATAGAGGCTGTTCTTACTTCTCAGGAAGCGAAATATAAAGAAGCTGTAAACAACCAGATGCAGGCGGCTCAAGAGGCTAGTGAAGCATATACAGCTAAGAAAAAGGCAGAGAATATTGTAAAAAAAGAAAGCGCCAAACTGGAAGAACTGCAGAAAGAAAAAAGCGATGCCGTTGTGCAAGGAAATAAGGCTCTTGTAGCAACGTTGGATGCAAAGATACAGAAACAAAAAGAAGATGTAGATAATGCCAATAAGGCACTGAAAGCTAATAAAGACGCATATAAGGAGAGCTCTGATACACTGGCGCAATATGCGAGTGACATTGAGCAGTATACTCAGCTGGCGGAAGCGGCAGCGAGTGGAAATGCAGATGCAATCGAAGCGGCAGTTAATAAAATTACTGCAGGAGTAAAAACTGCAAATAATGCTACAAGCGAGGAGCTCCAGAAGCAGGTAGTTGAAGTATCTAAGACGGAAGATCTGATCCGGCAGGAAGTGAAGAATAAAACACCGGGATTCACAGAAGAGATGCAGAAACAGGCATCTGAAGCCACAAAAGCAGCCTTGGAAGAATTTGCCAAGGCTGCACCGAAATCTGCAGATGAATTAAAAAAGGTTCCGCCTGCCGCAATCGCAGCATTGATAGCTGGAGATATGAAAGGCCAGCTGTCATCAGAAGCAAAAGGCGCTGTAGATGGTATATTAGATCAGTTCGATGGATTGGACGAGAAGACAAAGAAGAAATTCGCTAATGCAGTATATGGTGCACTGGAAGGATTGGAAGGCTTTGACGAACTGAAAGATCCGGCAAAAGAAGGCGTAGATGAATTCCTGGAGTCTTTGAGATCGGCCCTAGATGAACATTCTCCGTCTAAGAAGACAGAAGAGATCTTCACGCTTGCGATGGATGGTGCGGCAAACGGTGTTGAAGCCGGAAAAGAGAACGTATTAACCAAAGCAGGAGAATTTGTATCAGCATTCCTGAATGTGTTTACATCAGGTGATGTTGGGAAACAATTGGAAAACCTTGGAAACAAAGTGATGTCGTATTTTGGAATAGGAGTATCATCCAAAACCAAAGATTCGGCATCTGCAGGAAAAGCTAATGCAGACGCGGCCAACAAAGGAGCCGGAAGTGTAAGCCCGATAACGACAGGACAAGGATTTGGTACCAAGTTCGCATCTGGAATCGGCGGATTGGTTGGAAAAGCAAGATCCGCGGGAAAAGGCAATGCAGACGCAGCCAACAAAGGAGCCGGAAGCGTAAATCCGAATGGAACAGGAGGGAAATTCGGAAATCAGTATAGTTCTGGTGTAAGTAGTAAAACGAGGCAGGCGAATTCGGGAGGAAAATCTCTTGGAAACAATGCGAAATCTGGAGCAGGCAGTGTGAGCGGCCATGATCCTGGATATAATTTCGGCAAAGGTTTTGTAGGAGGAATCGGATCGTGGATCAAGGGTGCAGCATCAAAAGCTGCCGAAATGGCGAAAGCGGCATATAAAGCGGCGAAGCATGCGCTGGATGAACACTCTCCATCAAAATTAACAAGAAAACTGGGACGCTGGTTCAGCGAAGGTTTTGGACTTGGAATTGATGATGAGGCGAAAAGTGCTGTGCAATCTGCAGAAGCAGTAGCTGAGAAAACAGTATCTGCGATAGACACTGAGGCGATAGCAGATAAATTAAAAGGGCTTGACCTGGCAGAAATAATGCCGCAAGTATATGCGACTGTTGCGGATCAGCAAAACTACATGGAAAGAAAATTAACGACCCCAGTAGCGAGTATGGAAAACCATAGGTGGAGAAATAATAACACGCAGACTGTACAGATGTCAGAAGAAGATATAGAAAAGCTGGCAAAAAGTTTCGCAAGAGCTGCGTCGAAAGAAATCGCTTCGGAGATGGACGGAATGAAGTTTACAGCTAATCAAAGAGAACTTGGAAGATTTATAAGGGAGGCGAAAGCATGATACCGGATATTTATTATGTAAATAGTGAAAACGAGAAGATCGATCTGCTGAAGCCTCCATATCTTTTACAGACGGGAACGATTATGGATTCAAAATGGGCCTATGAGAGTAAAGAAACGCGGACTGGAGGAAAAATAACTTCCATAAAGAAATCACTGGAAGAAAAAAGTCTGACACTCAGTATCATAAATTTCGGGAGAGATTCTTACGAAAGAGCGATTGACAATCTGTATGAAACATTTGAAAAAGATGTGCTGAACAAATCGCCAGGCAGACTGTATGTTGGAAATATGTATTTGGAATGTTATGCGTTCTCTTCGGAAAAATCTGAATGGGAGAGCGATGCAGAGCTGATGGATGTAAATCTTACAGTTGTGGCAGAAAATCCGATTTGGGTGGGAGAAGACAATTATACATTTCACAGCTATGGGATTAGTTCGGACAACAATAAACGATATCCGGGAAGATATCCGTACCGTTATGCAAACGGGCTAACAAGTAACTACATCGTTAATCCACATTATACGGAAGCAAACTTCGAGATGATTATATATGGACCGGTAATCAATCCGCAGGTGACGATAGGTACAAACACCTATCTGGTCAACATTGTCCTGGAAGAGGGTGAATACCTCCAGATTAACAGTAGAGATAGAACAATCGTAAAAGTCCTGAGAAACGGAGAACGAGCAAATGCGTACCATTACCGGCAGAAGGGAAGAGAATTCTTTCAAAAGATCCAACCGGGACGGCAGATGATCCAGTGGACGGGAAAATTCAATTTCGACTTGACTGTTTATGAAGAAAGGAGCGAACCAAAATGGAACGTGCATCAAGCGCATTAGATGGAACTGCGGAAAAAATCCAGAGCCTTACAGTAGACGGTTCTGGAATATTCCCTTTAAGATTCATAACAGCAAAGCCGACCGGAGAGGAACAGGGGGAGCTATCTGACAGCGCAGAGGTAGATCTGGATGTCGGGGACACGAATGATTTCGAAATTAATACAGCGGTGTCAGAATATGACGCTAAACGCATAGGATACGGTTGCAAAATATTTATTCCAGGAACAGAATACGGAGGAATAATAGGAGACATAGAGTCCAATACAAATGAAGAAAAAGTTGTGATACGAGGAAGAACTTGGAGAGGAATGCTGCAATATAAAGTAGTAGAGCCACCGGCCGGACAGGACCATCTGGTTTTGTCAGGTGAATTAAATACAGCAATCCGAACATTGATAGGAGATCGCTTCGGCGATCTCATGGTTATTCCAGAAGTGGATACAGGCATAACGATAAAAAGCTGGCAGGTAGACCGCTATGTAACATTATACGATGCACTACAGAAGTTGGTGAGTAACTACGGCTGTAGATTACAGATCCAGTACGTACAGCCGGAAGGACTGGAATATGGCTATGTAACAGTACAGGCGGTACCGATAGTAGATTATTCTGAACAGTTGGAATATAGCCAGGAAGAGGGTATATACGTAACGGTCCGGGACTGCAGGAATGGCGTCAACCATTTGGTGTGCGTCGGAGAGGGAGAAAAACAGGATCGAGTCGTGCTACACCTATACGTACAGAAAAACGGAACTATTGGGAAAAAACAGTACTACACCGGATTGAATGAGATATCTGCAGTATACAACTATTCCAGTGCGGAAGCAGACAAACTGGAAGAAGATGGAACAAAACGGCTTAAAGAACTACAGAATTATAAAAAATGTGAAATGACGATCGATAATGCAGATCTGGAGATAGGTGACATCGTAGCCGGCTATGATGCAGTTACAAATACGCAGGTTATCAAACCGGTCATACAAAAGATCCTGAAGATCCAGGACGGGAAAATAACTATTGACTACAGCGTGAAAGGAGAAGACGAATAAATGGCAGGAATGAAAGGAATTACGGTTAACACAGCACCGGAAGCCGAGCCGCATATATATGCTGAAGACGATGCGGCTATATACCAGGCAATGTTTGGCGGTGACGGCGTGTCTACAATTGGACAAGCCTGCAAAGCTACTATACTTAGCAATAATAAAGTAAGAGTGGCGGACGGAGTAATCTGCGTGGGTGGACATATGGCAAGAATCCCGTATGGAGAATATGAAGATTGCGAGATTATGAATGGACAGTCGGAAAAAAATAGAAACGACATTATTGTAGCGAAATTCGAAACCACTGGTACTGGTGGAATTGATGCCGTGACTTGTGAAGTGATTCAGGGAACGGCCGGAGAGACTGCTACAGATCCAGAGCTTACACAAGACGATATATATACCGGCGGAAAGACAAGGGAACTCCCACTGTACAGGGTAAAGATAGAGGGACTGAGTATAGTAGCGGTAGAGCAGATGTTCAGGCTAAAACCAACGGCGGAAGAACTAAAGCTGTTGATTGAGTCCGTTGACAAGAAACTGACTAATAAAACACCAATTTACGGAACCACAGCTCTTATCGAAACATCGGCGAATAGTTATAAAGACACAACTGTGAAATTCGGCAAAACATTTTCGAAAGCACCGTTCGTACTATTAACGTTATCTGGTGGTTCGCAAAACACCAAAACTTTTGCAGTGCAGGTTAAAGATGTATCTACGACTGGAATGACAATACGAACTGTTAATGGGTATAGTTCAAGCGTATCAATGTTTATTAATTGGTGTGCATTTCCAAAGGGGGCATAGATGAGAATATTACAGTTTAAGGTGGCTGGCCAGAACCTTAGTAAGGACGGAGATTTCTCTGGTATTGTGGCCGGAACACGGGGATATCTACAGACAGCATACAACTTCGACAGTGAATGGGACGGTTGCAAGAAAGCAGCCGTCTTCGTCCGGTACGACAAAGAATATCCTGTCCCGATCATGAATGGCAAATGCAAAGTACCAGATGAAATTACGGAATATAAACGTTGGAAAGTATATCTGGTAGGAGAAAAAGCAGGATATCGTATCACAACGAATGAAGTGGAGGTGTATCAATCATGACCGTAGAAGAAGCACTTAATATAATCATGGGGGTGGTACAGTGACGAGGGAACAAGCAGAACAGTTTCGGAAACTCTTGGAAAACCAGACAGCCGGAATGACCGATGAACAGATTCTTGAATATCCAGACTTTGTGGAGAAATGGCAGCCTGGCAAGGAATATGTAGCTGGCAAGCGGTTGGAATACAATGGTACTATCTACAAGGTATTACAAGCCCATACAAGCCAAGAGACATGGACACCGCCTGCGCCGTCCTTATTCGCCAAGGTGCTTATTCCAGATAGTAGTACAGTGCCAGAATGGGAACAGCCAGACAGCACCAACCCTTACGCCAAAGGAGACAAGGTAACACACAATGGCAAGACATGGATTAGCACGGCAGACGGGAATGTCTGGGAACCGGGCGTGTATGGATGGGAAGAGGTGCACACAAACTAATCATTGGCAGAGTTCTCCTTCTGCTGTATAATTGCAGTGGAAGGAGAAAAAAGAACGTGAATAATAAAAATGGTGAATGGTATAAAAAAACAACAAGGTATATTTGGAAGTTCATAAGATATATTTGGAAATGCATGAATGGGAGAAAATGGTATTCATTATTACTTTTGCTTAGTTCATTATATGTATGGAAGTACCGTTTTGAAATAAATCAGCTGAAAGAATTGAATGCGAAAAATATAATATTTATTTTGTGGATTTTTTTGTTAGCATTTCCGTTATTTTCAGAAATGGAGATACTTGGGATTAAGGTAAAAAAGGAAGTTGAAAAGGCAACTGAAGAAGTTAAAGAATCCTTGAAAAACATTCAGACACAAATCATACAGCTACAAATGAATAATTCGGTATCTAATAAGATTAGTATAGAAAATACTCCATTGCCGTCAGAAAAAACACTCGAGGATATGCAGAAAAATATTTCTGGTTCAGAAAAAGAGGTTTCGGAGTTGGAAATTCAGAACAACAGAGATAAAAATATATTTTTATTCGAGACTAGACAAGAAATAGAAATGGCTTTACGTGAAATATGTGAGAAAATAGGACATCCTGAAATATTAGCGAGTATGGAAATGTTGCGGTTAATAAGTGAGAAGGAACTAATTGACAATGGTACTGAAAAATTAATTATGGAAGTTCAAAAAATTACTAGTCGTGGCATACATGGAGAAATAGTGAGTGATGAATACATAACGTTTGTAAAAACTGTTCGTCAAAAATTATTACAACAGCTTAAAGAAATATCAAAAAAAATCGAATACATCAAATGTCTGAATTGTGGATATTCTGGATATTCGAAAGACGGAAAAATTTGCCCTAAATGTGGTAAAGATTGTTCTGTGGATTTTTGGTAAAATCATGATAAGAGCGGAATTACCGCTCTTATTTTTATGGAGGTATACATGGAAATCAGAGCAAGACCGTAAGGTCTTATTTTTATACCATGAAACAAGAGAGAGGACACATATGATTAAGTTTTTGTCAGAAAATTGGGCACTCTTGTCGTTTGTAGTATCAGCCATTGCATACATATATTATCAAGTGATTGCTATGCGAAAAGGAATACGTGCACTGCTCAGAGCGGATTTAATAAGGCTCTACAACAAGTATCATGATGATTACGAGTACTGCCCTTTGTATGTCAAGCAGTCGCTGGAAGATGAATATAAACAGTATCACACGCTAAAAGGAAATGGCGTGGGAACGCAAATGTATCATGCGCTTATGGAATTACCGACAGAGCCACCACATGAAAGAGAGGAATAATTATGTTTAAAAATTGCGTATTTAAGGTATCAGTAGATACCAAAAGATGGATGAAGAAAGCAGGAATCAGAGCAGTGAAAACTGTAGCGCAGACAGCAGTAGCAACGATCGGAACAGCCACAGCACTCGGTCAGGTAGACGCAAAGATGGTAGTATCAGCATCAGTACTGGCCGGAATCCTGTCATTGTTAACCAGCATTGCCGGATTACCGGAATGTAACGCAGAGGGCGAATAATCGTCCTCTAACATATTATATATTGTGTGCGATGTCGCACAGGAAGGAGCAATTATGGCACATTTATTTATTATAGCAGGACACGGAGCCGGTGACAGTGGAGCTGTTGGATACGGTTACACCGAGGCAGAGAGAGTTCGGGCACTTGCAAGACGAATCGTAGCATACGGAGGAAGTAATGTTACTCTTGGAGATA
>ENA-ORTQ01000253-ORTQ01000253.1-human-gut-metagenome-genome-assembly--contig:-NODE-253-length-73299-cov-24.510526_pt1 | contig 73299 bp, 61 predicted proteins | sample MGYA00241912_ERZ509188 | MGnify/ENA primary metagenome ERZ509188 (study PRJEB26280, sample SAMEA2338849) | human gut metagenome | biome: human gut; feature: human-associated habitat; material: faeces...
TTTAAACAAATTATTAATCAGAATTCTGTTGCATTTGCAAGTTGAATTCAGCATAACTTAATGTGTAACTAAAAAATAAATGCAGCTATAATATTATTTCACAATGATTTCATCGACAAACTGTATACCATCTTTATATAAAGAATCAGCCATTGCCTGATATCTGATATATCGTGCATCAGTTTCACCTTCCCAACTGAATTTTTTAAATGACACTGAATCATCTTTTTGAACCTGATGATCAATAGCAGTTAGCTGAGTATAATCTTTACCATCAACAGAAGATGATATGACAACTTTTGATGGCATATATACATAAGGTCCCCAGATCTGCATGAAATCAGCAGATACAGAATGAATCTTTGTAACCTTCTCCAAGTCAATCACTACATCCATCCGATGATTATTTGCAAATCCCAGCCAACGTTTATCATTATAATTCCATCCTCCACGCAGACCATCAGTCAATGTTTTTTCTCCATTTGCCGGATAATTAGGCCAATACGGAATATTGAAAGTCACTTTTTTACCCAATGCCAAATGTTCTACCGGCTGGCTATATTCTTTTCTATTACCTATTTCCTTAGCATAATCAAAAGTATTATATCCTTTCTCTTTAAGTACCGGTATTATCTTTAATATTCTTTCGTGGAAAGAATCCCAAGATTTTTTTTCAGGTGCAGTCCATGCTACTTCCGACAATGCAATGGCACGCGGATAAAGCATATATTCCATATGCTCATCAGTTGGAATATATTCTGCCCACAAATTTGCTTGGACTCCCAATATAAAATCTTGTTTGTCTGCACTAATAGAATCAGGAACAGGATTATAAGAATATACTTTTTCCAACGGCAGATAACCGCCAATAGCCTCAGGCTGAGAATATGGTGCATCCTGATAACTGTCGAAATAACAATATTCTCCAGGAGTCATAATTGCATGATGACCAGATAATACGGCATCAATTCCGCCTTGTTCACCACGCCATGACATAACAGTTGCATTAGGAGCTAATCCACCCTGAAGTATTTCATCCCATCCCAGCAAACTGCGTCCATGTTCGTTCAGGAAACGCTCCATGCGATGAATCAGATAACTCTGCAATTCATCAACATCCTTCAACCCTTCTTCTTTCATACGCTTCTGACACAACGGACAGCTTTTCCATGCAGCTTTCGAAGCTTCATCACCTCCAATATGGATATATTCGGAAGGGAACAACTCCATTACTTCTGTCAGCACATTTTCAAGAAATTCAAATGTCTTTTCATTGCCGACACAAAAATCAGACTGCTTTCCCGGTTCATGGGTACACGATAACTCCGGATATGCAGTAAGCACCTCTTCTGAATGAGAAGGCATTTCTATCTCTGGAATAATAGTGACACAATGTAACCGTGCATACTCTACCATCTCACGGATATCATCTTTTGTATAATAACCTCCTTGGGCTTCCGGATCTGTTTCTTCACAATATCCTCTATCACCATTCCACCACTCTTTCCAAGTCTTTCCTTTACGCCATGCAGCCAACTGAGTCAAACGAGGGTATTTATCAATAGCAATTCTCCATCCTGCTGCATCAGTAAGATGCAGATGCAATCTGTTAAATTTATAATGAGATAACAGATCTATCTGCTTCTTTACAAATTCTTTCGAACGGAAATGACGCGAAACATCAAGCATAATTCCTCGATAGGGAAAACGAGGTTCATCTACTATATCAACAAACTGTACACGTCCTTTACCCTGCTCCGCCAACTGGATTAAACTCTGTACCCCATAGAACAAACCTGCATCAGACAAAGCTTTTATAGAAACTCCATCTTCGCCAACATGTACAGAATAACCTTCGGGAGAAGAAATACCCTCAATAGCATCTACCAGTTCCAGACGAATAGAATTTGTCTTTGTATTATCCGCTTCGTACGATACTGGTAAGTTAGTCTCAGTAAATGCCGTTTTAACTATAGCCCAATCATCTTCATTTCCCTCAAAAGAAACACGAGTGTCCTTGTTCCATTCGAACGCACCATTACCAAAAGAACATGAAAGCGGCAAAGGTGTTATAGCTACTTCATCTTTCTTTGTACAGCTGCCAGCCAGCAACAGCACCAGACTCAAAAGAGCCAACAGTGATTTTTTCATATAATCATTAATTTAAAATTATTTCGTCTACCAATAAAAATGGAGCCTTACCTGCATCCCAGTGCCAATCAGGCATACTCTTTTCACTGATTACCTTTATTTTAACATATGTAGCCTTACAAGGATCAAATGAAAGCTCATGTTCTATAATTCCATCTGAGTCAGACTCCTGCATTTGCTTATACTCTTGAGAAGCAACTTCTTTATAATTCTTATTGTCGGAGGATACAGAAACAGAAAAACCTCTGGCATCGAAAAGCCATGCATCTTTTCTGACATATACATGAACTGAAGCTGAGCTCAATATAGTTTCAGCCTGCATATTTATGACAGCCTCCAAATCATTATCTGCTACAGCCAGCCATGCTCCTGTATCGAAACTGTGATTACCATTTCTTCCGTCGACCAAAACGACCGGTCCGTCAGGGCTAAAACGGGATTCATTGGGCTGCAACAGCACAACAGGTTTCAAGGTAGCTTTATTGAAACGAATGGTATCAACAGATATTTTACTTGTACGGTCCGGATGAACTGCCATTGTTTTTAATACAACAGACTGGTCTATCGTAAAAGGTTTTGTATATTTCAATGATTTTTCTGTTGGATCCTGACCATCAAGTGTATAATAAATAGGATCATCGGCCATCGTACTTAACTGTACATTCAATACATGATTTACCGTATCAGCTTTCATGTCAACATTTACATCGTACACATGTGTAGCATAATTCCAGCCATAACAATCGTATACAGCAACCAGATGAGGAACTCTCCGCAGAAAATCTTTATAATCTTTTTTAGAAGGATCAGTCCACTGAACTTCCGCAGCTGCTCCCAGACGAGGAAGAACCATATATTGAACCTGAGAGAATACAGGAATATATTCTGTCCATAAATTAGCCTGTACACCTTTTATATATTGCTGCTCTTCTTTCGTCAGTTCCTTAGGCATCGGTTCATAATTATAAGTCTTTTCAATAGGCAGATATCCACCGATAGCCAGAGGCTCATCTTCCACTTTCTTAGACTGATAATAATCGAAATACAAATATGTATTGGGAGTCATTATCACATCGTGATGCTGATGAGCAGCTTCAATGCCTCCACTTTCACCAATCCACGACATCAATGTAGCATCAGGCACCAAACCTCCTTCCAGTATCTCTGTCCAACCAATGATACGTTTTCCTTTCTCTTTCAGATATTTTGCAGCTTCCTGAATCATATAACTCTGCAAACGTTGTTCCTTTGTATGTTTGGCATCCGATTTCAATCCCAGACTCTTGATTCGCTCCTGACACTTCGGACACTTTTCCCAACGAACTTTCGGACACTCATCTCCGCCAATATGAATATATTCAGACGGGAATATATCAGCAACTTCAGACAACACGTCTTTTACAAACTGCAATGTAAAATCATTTCCTACACATAAAACATCCTGAGATACCCCCCATATCGTTCTAACTTCATAAGGTCCTCCGGTACAGCCCAATTCTGGATAAGCTGTCAGTGCAGCCTGCATATGTCCCGGCAAATCAACTTCAGGAATGATAGTAATATGACGCTTGGCTGCATAATCAATTACATCACGCAATTCATCCTGAGTATAATATCCACCATAAGGTTTCCCATCGTATATACCACTATACCAACGACCGACTACCGTTTCTTTACGCTCTGAAGCAACAGACATCAGTTTGGGATATTTCTTTATTTCAATACGCCAACCCTGATCATCAGTCAAATGCCAGTGGAAACGGTTAATATTATGCAGCGCGAGCATATCAATAAAAGTCTTGACTTCATCTACCGTATAGAAATGACGAGCCACATCCAGCATCGCACCACGATAAGCAAACCGAGGCTTATCATAAATCTCTACTGCAGATAAATTCACGTTTATATCCTGAGCCACAGGTAAAGATTTTCTTAAAGTCTGGATACCATAAAAGACACCAGCTTCGGAAGCTCCGGAAATGCAAACTCTTTTATCATTAACAATCAATTTATATGCTTCTGCGTTATCGTCACTCAGATCAAGAGTCAGGCAAATCGCTCCATCTACCGGCATACCAGCATGGGAAGTCAGCTTTACTCCTGTCTGTTTTTCTACATAATCAACCAAGAACTCTGCATTATCCTGCATCTTCTGATTGTTTTCAGGATATATAACAGCAACTCCGTCTTTCAACAAAAAAGAAGCATCTCCTTTACAATTTACATCTAGTGGCTTGGGAATGATTTCATAATCAGAATTCAACGTTCTTTTTTCGGAGCATGCATAAAAACAAGTAGAAAACAATATACACAGCACGCCCATCAAATTAAATGAAATCCTTTTCATACAGCAAGTAAAGATTTAAGTATAACAAAATGGCAATTCCATCTATTTTTGCAATTACCTTATGCAAAGGTATAAATTTAAATAACAATAGCAAGAATATTAATTAAATATTTTAATAATAAACAAATCCTTATTTCTGTATTTAAATAATTATAACATATATAATTGACATCATCAATATATCAATAAAAGAAGCTCAATAGAAATTGCTGATAGAAATAAAAAACATATACAAAAAAGTTTATTCCTATTCTGATTTTTAAGGACTATTGCTGTTTAATCAGCCAATAAGATAAAATCAGTCAATACAGATTCAAAAGCCAAAACCAAAAACAGAACTCAACAAAATAACCATCGGCTTATCTTCTTGCAGCATATATAATAAGGAGTATAAAAATTACCCATTCCTTCTTTTCTTCCACAACTGCCAGCTATTGATTATGTTCTGCCATACCACATAACTCCCAGGAGCTATCGCCGATGCCGGATTCAAATAAGTGTATGCCATCCATATTGCAAGTACCGTATTTTTTTGTCCTAATGCCTGGCCACCACTGATACGGTTGTCGTGTCGGCCACCAATATACTTTCCAAGCCAGAACTGCAACACACACACAACAAGAGCCCAGAAAGCAATCAGAAGTTCTTCACCCACAGAAATGTTTCCTTCAACAACCGAGCGGGTAGTCTGTCCCATTACAATAATCAGAGCTAAGGCCCACAAATAAAAAGCCATATCTTTCAATCCTACAAGAAAACGGTGAACAGAAGGAAAGAAACGGCGCAAAAGAACAGCTGTAAAAAATGGGAACAACAGCAATGGAAAGACCTTTCCTAATATACGCAAAAAAGATTCTCCAAAAGCAATATCAGTTGGTTCTACCAAAGGAAAGACCAATGGAACCATGATAGCCGCAAGCAAATTTGACAACAATGTATAAGTAGTAAGCGCAGCAGCACTTCCTCCCAGCTTTCCAGTAATAACAGCTGCTGCTGTAGCAGTAGGACAAATCAAACATACCATAGCTCCTTGCAATGCAGCACGCCAATATTCATCCAGCGGCAAAAAAAGCAACAGACATGCTACTAGCAAACAAGACAGGAACTGGACAAGCAACAACCATCCCTGCCAGCATTGCGGAACAAGTTCTTTTACCTCAACCTTACAGAAAGTCAGTAACAATTGGGCAAAAATAAGAAATGGTGTAAGCCATGCTATCAGAATTTTCACAACCGGCCGAGTCGGAGTCAGAAAATCGAATGTCGCAAAACAAAAATAACCTATAACTCCTGCAAGCATTGCAAGAGGAAGTGTCCAATTCTTTATAAACTGTAACATAATCACTCTGTTTATTCAACCGACAAAAGTACGCAAAACCATCAAAACATATTGTAATTTTAATTGTTTTTATAGGCGTTATCTACTGAAAACTAATTCTTGTCAATGTAAATAGAAACAGAGTGCAAAAAAAATATTAACTTTGCAGCGAATGAACTATATGAAAAAGAATATATTCCACATACTATATATTATTTGTTTTCTGCTGATTTTCGGACAATCAGAAAATGGACAGGCTGCTGCACAGAAGCAATTTACTGTAGTTATCGATGCAGGACATGGAGGAAACGATCCCGGTGCCATAGGAAAACGCGGACGTGAAAAGAATATCAACCTGAATGTCGCATTAAAATTAGGACAGCTCATCGAAAACAACTGTAATGATACACGCGTCGTATATACTCGTAAAAAGGATACATTTGTTCCACTGCACAGACGAGCAGAAATAGCCAATAACGCAAAGGCTGATTTATTTATTTCAATACACACTAATTCTCTTGCATCACGAAATAGCAAAGTCAGTGGTACAGAGACCTATACACTAGGTCTTCACCGTACACAAGAAAATCTGGAAGTCGCCAAGAAAGAAAACTCTGTAATCTTAATAGAGGACGACTACAAGCAACGTTATGCAGGATTTAACCCAAATTCGGCTGAAAGCTACATCATATTCGAGTTTCTTCAGGATAAATACCTGTCGCAGAGTGTAAACTTTGCTTCAATGATACAAAAACAGTTCCGCCAAAGTGCGCGCCGTATAGATAAAGGAGTGCATCAAGCCGGTTTTCTGGTACTACGTGAAACATCAATGCCTAGCGTGCTGATAGAACTGGGATATATCACCAATCCTAACGAAGAAGCGTATCTGTTATCAGAACAAGGTTCTTCTGCTTTGGCCAAAAGCATTTATCAGGCTTTTTTAAATTACAAACAGCATAGCCGAAAAAGTGCAACTGCAGTTTCTCCAGTCAGTGAACCGGAAGAAGATATAGAAACTCCAGAATCAGAACCACAGCAAACAAACATAGAAAGTATGCAAAGTCCTTCTCCTGTTGCATCCAAACCTTCTGAGAAGAACACTACAGCTACTTCAAAGAAAACAGAAACAGATAACAAGCCGGTATTCAAAATTCAGATACTTACTTCAGACAGAATACTTCCTGCACAAAGCAGATTATTCAAAGGACTGTCACCAGTAAGCCGTTATAAGGAAAACGGAATCTACAAGTATACCTATGGAGAAAGTACGGATTACAACCGCATACTCCGCTTAAAACGAAGTAAAGTAGACGGTAAGTTTAAGGACGCTTTCATTATAGCCTTCAAGAACGGAGAAAAAATGAATATCAATCAAGCTATCAGAGAATTCAAGAAAAACAGATAACAATAGAATCCAGACAAATATGAAAAAAGAAGTAAAAATAGGTTTAGCAGGAATTGCCGCGTTACTTATACTTTTCTGTGGCATCAATTACCTGAAAGGTATTAATATGTTTAAGCCGGAAAGTTATTATCATGTAGAGTTTACCGATATTAACGGACTTGCTCAATCCAGCCCCGTATTCGCTAATGGATTTAAAGTTGGTATCGTACGTGATATAGAATATAATTACCAAAAGCCAGGACATGTTGTTGTGGGTATCGAAATGGATCAGGAAATGAAGATTCCTACAGGAAGTAAAGCTGAGCTTATAACAGAAATGCTGGGAACTGTAAAAATGAATCTCATCCTGAATCACGAAAGTACCACATATTATAATGAGGGAGACACATTACCAGGTACAGCTAATACAGGACTGTTAGGAGCAGCAGAAAAAGATCTGCTTCCCAAAATGGAACAAATGCTTCCTAAACTGGATTCCATTCTGGGTTCATTAAATAAATTATTGGCAGATCCTGCATTGAGCAAAACATTGCATAATGCAGAACAGCTGACAGCTTCTTTAAATTCAACAAGTGCCCAGTTGAATAAGTTAATGTCAACAGATGTTCCTCAGCTGACAGGTAATGTAACTGCTATTACAGAAAACTTAAAGACTATTACCGACAATTTAAAAGGTGTAGACTATGCATCTACTCTTGCCAAAGCTGATTCTACACTGCAAAATGTATATTTGCTTACAGATAAATTAAACAGAAAAGACAATACACTAGGATTACTTATGAATGATTCCAGCTTGTATAATAACCTGAATGCAACAACAGCCAACGCTGCCAGCCTGCTGGAGGATTTAAAGTCTCACCCAAAACGTTATGTACATTTCTCACTTTTTGGAAAAAAAGATAAATAAACATACTATATAGAAATATTCTAAATAATAAATTAGACTAACATCTAAACAAACAGAATAATAACTTCTTGATTATCAAGCAAAAACAATCAAGAAGTTATTATATTCAAAGACAGAAACAAATATATAAACATTTGAGAAACAACTTCTTGCAAACGAGCAAATCTGGGAATATTTCTAAAGAAGCCATTCAACAAACAAATCACTGATTCCCAACCTATTGTAAGAATAATTAAAAAAGCAAACAAAAAGACATTTGTTTTTCTGAAAATTGATTACGAAATTTGCAAACGTAGAAGTTTCGCTTTATTAATAACAGATTAAATATGATTGAAAACAATCAGGCTATTGCATTGTGGAAACGTTGCTTAAACTTTATAAAAGATAACGTTAATGCGACAGCCTATAAAACATGGTTCGAACCCGTCGTTCCATTAAAATACGAGGATAAAGCCTTGACTATAGGGGTTCCCAGTCCTTTCTTCTATGAATATTTGGAAGAAAAGTATGTGGGGCTCTTGCGTGCAGCCATTTATAAAGAAATTGGTGAAGGCACAGAGTTGATGTATTCTATACTCACAGACAAGACAAACCATATAGCCATCGATATGAAAGGGACAGAGCGTTCATCAGCTTTGCCTCCTCAGGCTCCTATACATAATGGTAATAAAGCTCCCAGCCTATTACAAGCTCCGGCTGTGCAAGACTTAGATCCACACTTGAACCCTAATTATAACTTTGAAAATTTTATAAAGGGAACAAGTAATGAGTTTTCAAGAACTGTGGCCGAAACCGTAGCTCAAAATCCGGCACGTACATTCAACCCTTTATTTCTGTATGGTCCGTCAGGTGTTGGAAAGACACACCTTATCAATGCCATAGGTACACGTATAAAGGAACTTTATCCGGAAAAGCGTGTTTTGTATGTATCTGCACACTTATTTCAGGTACAATACACAGACTCTGTGCGTACAAATCATTTCAATGATTTCATCAGTTTCTATCAAACAATTGATGTGCTGATTATCGATGATATCCAAGAGTTTGCCGGTGTAACCAAGACACAAAATACATTCTTCCACATATTCAATCACCTGCACCAGAACGGAAAGCAGTTGATTCTAACTTCCGACCGTGCTCCTGTTATGCTGCAAGGTATGGAAGACCGATTGCTAACACGTTTCAAATGGGGACTGGTTGCTGAATTGGAGAAACCAGACATTGAATTACGCAAAAACATCTTGCGCAATAAAATCCGTCGCGACGGTTTGGTTATTCCAGAATCAGTAATTTGCTACATAGCGGAAAACGTAAATGAAAGTGTTCGCGAACTAGAAGGTATTGTAAACTCACTGTTAGTATATTCTATCCAGCTGAAGCGCGAAATAAATCTGGATTTAGCTCAACGTATTGTCCGCAAAGCTGTACGCTGCGCTGAAGTCAAACCACTTACAGTTGATAATATCATCGAAAAAGTATGCAGTCATTATAAAGTGGATGCTTCTACCATCCATACCAAGACCCGCAAACGTGAAGTGGTTCAAGTACGCCAAGTAGCAATGTACCTAGCCAAGAAACATACAGATACATCATCTTCAAAAATCGGTCAGCTGATTGGTAATAAAGACCACGCTACAGTACTTCACGCTTGTAAAATAGTGAAGGATCAGGTAGAGGTAGACAAAGCATTCAAAGCTGAAATTGAAGAAATAGAGGCTAGTTTACATCAAAAATAAGACCAAGAGATACATAAAATAAAAGCCGTGGTATTCGAATACCACGGCTTTTATTTTATGTATCAGACAAGAACATCCCAATTATTTATCAAACAACTGCTGCTTCAATGTTTTTTTCAACAAATCCGACATCGCTTCATTATCAGCCTTTCTATATCTGATATCTGTAAAAATCTGGGCAAGGGTTTCTGTATGATTTATTTCTACAAAATGACGGTTTTCAGGAAGAGATTCCTTATAAGCAAAAATGTCCTCAATCTCTTCTGGTGTATAATCATGATACTTTTCCTGATGGATAATACCCTTTATCGGCAAACGGTCTGGCTGAGCAGGAGATTCATCGGGGTAGCCTACGGTTATTGTTGCAACCGGTATCACCAATTCTGGCAAATTTAATATTTCTATAATCTGATGAGGATTGTAAATGGTAGTTCCTAAAAAACATGTACCCAATCCTTTATCCTCAGCAATCGTACAAAAATTCTGTGTCACCAGCAATGCATCTGTCATTGCATTCATAAAAGAAAGCAAATTATCATATCCCGGTTCAGCTTTTCTTTGGCGACACCATTTACTAAAACGATTAAAATCGGCACAGAAAGTCAGTACAACTGGAGCAGAAGTCACCATCGGCTGGTTAAAATGAGCCGGAGCCAACTGTGCCTTCATTTCCGGATCACGAGTAACAACAACACTATATAATTGCATATTACCCATTGTAGCTGCACGGAAAGAAGTTTCCAGCATATCATTCAACAAATCGACAGGAATATCCTGTGCCTTGTATTTACGTATCGTACGTCTGTTCTTTATTGAATCCATAATTAAAAAGTTGATTTATTTACAAAGGTACAAATAAAAAATAAGTATATAACAATGAATAGCAAATAAACACACCAAAAAGACAAAGTCATTCAAAACAGTAAACTTCAAGAAAACTACAAAATCACAAACAATTAATAATCAAATAAATATAAAAATAAAACGGAAAACTTTGCAGATTGTTAATAACTTCTTTCTCTTTTATTTTGCAAATAAGAAAAACATCTTTAGCTTTGCAGCGGTTTGTTATTCAATAAAGCAATTCTACAAATTAAAAAGAAAATAACGAACTAATATCATTATATAAAAGTGGAAAAACAAACGTACAGCTATGACGAGGCTTACAAGGCATCGTTAGAGTATTTTAAAGGAGATGAACTTGCTGCCCGCGTTTGGGTAAACAAGTACGCTGTAAAAGATTCCTTCGGAAATATTTACGAAAAATCTCCCGTGGATATGCATTGGCGTATTGCCAATGAAGTAGCCCGTATCGAGGCAAAATATCCTAATGCACTCAGTTCGGAAGAACTCTTTGGATTATTCGATCACTTTAAGTACATCGTTCCTCAGGGAAGCCCGATGACAGGTATCGGAAATGATTATCAAATTGCTTCATTATCCAACTGCTTCGTTATCGGTCTGGACGGAAAAGCCGACTCTTACGGTGCTATCATTCGTATCGACGAAGAACAAGTACAGCTGATGAAACGCCGTGGTGGTGTAGGACATGACCTTTCACATATCCGCCCGAAAGGCTCACCTGTAAAAAACTCTGCACTGACTTCTACCGGACTGGTTCCCTTTATGGAACGTTATTCAAACTCAACCCGTGAAGTAGCTCAAGACGGACGCCGTGGAGCACTGATGTTGAGTGTATCTATCAAGCATCCCGACTCTGAAGCATTTATCGATGCCAAGATGACCGAAGGGAAAGTAACAGGAGCCAATGTTTCAGTTAAGCTGGACGATGAATTCATGCAGGCAGCTGTAGAAAACCGTACCTATACACAGCAGTTCCCTATCGATTCAAACGATCCACAGATAAAAAAAGAAATCAACGCTTCTGCTCTGTGGAAAAAGATTGTTCACAATGCATGGAAATCGGCAGAACCAGGAGTTCTTTTCTGGGACACCATCCTGAGAGAATCAGTACCCGATTGTTATGCAGACCTAGGTTTCCGCACTGTTTCAACCAATCCGTGTGGTGAAATTCCTTTGTGTCCGTATGACTCTTGCCGTCTGCTTGCCATCAACCTTTACTCATATGTAGTAAATCCATTTACTCCTGAGGCATATTTCGACTTTGAATTATTCAAGAAACATGTCGGATTGGCACAACGTATCATGGACGACATTATCGATCTGGAACTTGAGAAAATCGAAAAAATCATGGAAAAGATTGATTCAGACCCTGAAAGCGAAGAAGTAAAGGGAACTGAACGTCATCTGTGGGAAAAGATTTATCGCAAATCTGGTCTAGGACGCCGTACCGGAGTAGGTATTACAGCCGAAGGAGATATGCTTGCCGCCATGGGATTGCGCTACGGAACAGAAGAGGCTACCGAATTTTCTGAAAAAGTACACAAAACAATCGCAATAGAAGCTTACCGTTCTTCAGTCAATATGGCAAAAGAACGTGGAGCATTCGAAATATACGATGCTGCACGCGAAGTAAATAACCCGTTCATCAACCGTATAAAAGACGCCGATCCGGAACTCTACGAAGACATGAAAAAGTACGGACGTCGTAACATAGCCTGTCTGACAATCGCTCCAACCGGAACAACAAGCTTGATGACTCAAACAACATCGGGAATTGAACCGGTATTCATGCCTGTGTACAAACGTCGCCGCAAAGTAAATCCAAACGATGCAAATGTACACGTAGATTTCGTAGACGAAACAGGAGATGCTTTTGAAGAATACGTTGTATTCCACCATAAGTTCCTGACATGGATGCAAATAAACGGATACGATCCAGACAAACATTATACACAGGAAGAGATAGACGACCTGGTTGCCAAATCGCCTTATTATAAAGCTACATCAAACGATGTAGACTGGCTGATGAAGGTCAAAATGCAGGGACGTATCCAGAAATGGGTAGACCACTCAATCAGTGTTACTATCAACCTGCCAAATTCTGTTGACGAGGAACTGGTAAACCGCCTTTACGTAGAAGCATGGCGTTCAGGCTGTAAAGGATGTACCGTATACCGTGACGGTTCACGCGCCGGAGTTCTCGTTTCTACACAGAAGAAAAAGGATAAGAAAGAAGAAGAGTGCCAATGCAAACCACCTCAGGTAACAGAAGTACGTCCTCGTGTTCTGGAAGCTGATGTCGTTAGATTCCAGAATAATAAAGAAAAATGGGTGGCTTTCGTAGGACTACTCGACGGACATCCATACGAAATCTTCACAGGTCTGCAAGACGAAGAAGAAGGTATCCTGCTGCCGAAATCAGTAACTTCCGGACGTATCATCAAGAGTTACGATGAAGACGGAACGAAACATTACGACTTCCAGTTTGAAAACAAACGTGGTTACAAGATGACCATCGAAGGACTTTCTGAGAAGTTCAACAAGGAATACTGGAACTATGCAAAACTGATATCCGGTGTGTTACGTTGGAGAATGCCTATCGAACAGGTTATCAAACTGGTAGGTTCATTGCAGCTCGACAGTGAAAACATCAATACCTGGAAAAACGGTGTACAGCGTGCATTGAAGAAATACGTACAAGACGGAACCGAAGCTAAAGGTATGAAATGTCCTAACTGCGGACATGAAACCTTAGTTTACCAGGAAGGCTGTCTGATTTGCAAGACTTGTGGAACATCACGCTGCGGATAAAATGATGAAGCAGGCTACAGACATGTATATTCATCTGAAAGGTATCAGACTGTACGCTTATCACGGTGTACTGCCTCAAGAGAATCGTGTAGGAGCGCAATATACAATCGACTTACGTCTGAAAACAGATTTTACACTCGCAGCTGAAACCGACCGGCTGGAAGGAACCATAAACTACGCAGATGTATTCAATGCCGTAAAAGAAGAAATGCGCATTCCTTCCCAACTGCTTGAACATGTAGCATGGAGAATTGCCCAAAGGCTATTGGATGATTTCCAGACAATAAGTGAAATCAATATTGCACTTTACAAGCAAAATCCTCCGATGGGGGCCGACTGTTCACAAGTAGGTGTAGAAGCAACTTACATCAGATAAATAAAGAAAAGGAGTCCGGATGATGAAAGTGACCTGAACCAATCATCACTTCATCTATCCGGACTCTTTTTTTATACCCTTTACTATGCAAAATATCAGTGCCCGAAAGATATCTCTTTTCTTAAGGAAAATCTGAAAACAAAGCTAAAAAGACTTCTAAAAAACATGCCCTTTACCGATTCAGACTCAACTCCAAAAACAGTAATAGAAAGAGCCGAAAACCGGTAAAAGACATGTTTTTTATTATTGCTGTCCGATAAAATGTATACTTTTGTCCATAGTTGGATTAATTTTGTTGGACGACAAAAATCTAACGAAAATAGACTAAGCTCGCAAATGATACAACCTTCTGCAATAGCGTTTTGTAGTCTGCCTGTAGTATTTCTAACTTCGCCATAAAATTTTAGACATGGGAAAAGTAGAATACTACAGGTAGATTTTTCTGCTTTCAAAGAATTATGCGCATCCGACAGACAACCATACTCCTTTGGGGAATATTGGCGTGAATATAGTGTTAGTTATACCGAAATGCATCTTGTATTGAAAGAAGAATATCCAAGTTTAAATAACATTCTTGAATATACAGAAACAGCCCCCTGAAGTTTCTCTGTTCTCGGGCTTATAAAGAATTTAAGAATCTCTGTGCCGATGGCAAACAACCTAGGACTTTTATAGATTACACCTTTCATTATAAAGGTTTTGGAATAACGTCAAGACATTCTACTTCAAACACCTTAACGTTTTTTTCTGTAGTGACTAGTGCTGACATTAGTCATCTTATGTTATTTTGCGTTTAATCCAATCGATAGGTATAAATCCGGTCTTCCCGTTCTGGAGATACTGCATACATCCGGTTGTTGGATTCACTGACCACAAACGAAGATACAGCAACTGGTAATACATAGCGTTTTTCCAGTTCCCCTTTCCAACTCCATTGTTCCAGCAAAGTCATATCGGCTTCCTGCGTCAGCACATATACCGACCGAGAGGTGGCATACGGGAAAGAGCGGTAATACACTGTTCTTTCTTCTCCAGAAACAGTTTTCTTCTCCGGCAACACAGATTCAGCCTGTAATGTTCCGTCCGCACCATAAATACGGACTAATCCTACATACGCATAAAAAACAGCAAACCTGCTTCCATCGGGATGGGCTACAGTCAGTTTATTATAAGTGAAGCGATGAGGGGTATCAGCTTCCTCTTGTAAGAGTCGGAGGGGATAGTTACCAAAGTCATGAGTTATTCCGTCTTTCTTCAACAATGTGAATTCATATTCTTCGTTGTCGGAAACAAAGCAGAAAGAGCTGTCTGCTAGCATCAACAAGCGGTTTAAAGGTTGCAAATCGGTATTTACCGAGCGGCACGAAGTAATACGAAACGTTCCATCATCAAGTGCTTCAACTTCCTTTATGCGATTAGCCTGTATTTCAAAGGAAGAAAAGCCATTCGGTTTTTCCTGGAAATTCCGATCAAGCATCAAGAATTCGTTCGGTCCTTCTCCCCGGACACCGGCAGCATAAAGGAACTTACAGTCCGGCAACTTCCAGAAAGAAAACAGCGTATCATTCCGCTCCTGATAGGCAACCAACCGGTCTCCAGATAAGAACATCCGCGTAACAGACAATAGCACCGGAGGCACTTCAATGCTATCCATTTCCACTTTTTTGGGGGACGGTAAAGAATCAAGGTGATTCCCCGTATGAGAACAAGCGGTAAAAAGAAGCGTACTTACCAATAGAGTCAATTTCCTTTTCATAATTATTTAGCACAAGTTGATCGATAACGCCCCTCAAGCAACCAATAAAATTCACATTCATTACAAATACAATCCCAATAAGCTAGAGAACCATCATTAGGAGCCTTACGCCAATATTGAAAACAAGTACGTGAGTTAGGATCACCTTCATTTCCCGCTAAAGCTTCAATATTCTCTAACATAACGGGGGTCATTTTTTGAGATAAATTGTAATGTTGCGTATAAAAATATCCACCCGCAAAAAGAGATAAAGTTAAACAAAAAAATATTTTTTTCATAATCTTCGTATAATATAAAAAAATAATTTCATTACATACTCAGGTTCATTAGTCTGTCTAATCCTCTTATTAAAAAACAAACTCTATTAATACCTAACCTGAAAACAATGACAATTTATAGAAAAATATTCATATAATCCGTTGGCGTAATTAAATTGATAAAAGATTTATGTATAAAAAGTTATTCATATTGTTGATATTTAGTAAATTAAAGGTTGCCAAACTTTTAATAGACAAATATCGTATGCACAACTTATATGCAATATTCGCAAAATTACTGAACATATGCAAGCAAGTAGCCGGAAATTTAGTCAATGAATCAGGCAATATACCAATAAGAGGAGTAGTTCCCAGATTCTCAGACCTTAAAATAGTGGCATTGAATATAACATCAGAATCAGTTGGTATTGACAGTGAGTCATTGCTGTTTGCAAAGTTTCAGGAATATAAGCTTGAGTTTCCCCATCTTATATTCCGTAGACAATACAATGACAGACGTAAAATCACTTCCTCCCTCTGCAATACAATCCGGGAAAGAATGGTCACAGAAATGGATGGAGGCGAAGATTGTTTCTGCATTGACTCAAAGCCGATAGAGGTATGCCGTTTTTCCCGTTCCAAACGTTGCGGTATGGAGAAGAAGGATTTTGAAAAAACACCGAAAATCGGATACTATACATCACAAGGAGTGTATTATTACGGATATAAACTCCACGCCGTCTGTGGATTAAGTGGAGTCATCCATTCCTTTGATCTCACCAAGGCAAGTGTACATGACACTCATTACCTGAAGGATGTGAAGGTGGACTATAGTAATTGTACTGTCATAGGTAACAGAGGATACATAAGTGCCCAGGTACAATTAGACCTGTTTGAAACGGCTAATATCAGATTAGAAGTACCATACATAACTAACCAGAAAAAATGGAAACCGACATTTCCAGCTTTTGTCAAAACAAGAAAAAGAATTGAAACTCTATTCTCGCAATTATGTGACCAGTTTATGATTGTAAGGAATTACGCGAAAGATACAGACGGATTGTTTGCTCAGATTGTCGGAAAGATTAGTGTACTTACAAACCTGAATACATCAACTATAAAAATAACAGACCCATTGGTAGAGTTAAATATGCACTAATTTAATTCTGCCAACGGGTTCATATAATAAAAAAATCACCATGAAAAAAGAATTCTATTAGGAAAAAGACTTTGTACTGAATTCTTGTTACTGCTTTCTGTTATTCTCACAGTGGTGAAAAAAGAAAACTGTATGATCCAGATAATAAGGTCTATTATCGTATAGTATATGTTCCTCAAGAAACAGATAAAGATGTAAAACCTCTTTTACTACTTCGGAGCGGAAGAAAACAATTCTTAATAATAATTTTTGACAAACATTTCAATATTATCGGAGAACATTTATTTCCATCATATTATACTTACAATCCAAGATTATGCTTTATAACCAAAGGTAAATTATATATCAGTACGAATCATGTTATGAATCCCAACTATAGCGATGATGTTTTAAGCTTTCAAATGGAAAGACAAGAATTTCATTCTTCGTACAAAAAAACAGCCAAAATTCATGTTCTTTATACGAATAATTCATCTTCTTTTTCATAACTTACCAGCAAGTTCTTGCAATCGGCCTCAAACACCTTATAATCCTCTTGTCACAACGTAATCTTTTCCGGCTTCTGTTGCCAGATCATACTCATAGACTCTCGGAATAACCGGATATTGCGGATTGATTTCCTTCGATACCAAAGGCTCTTTAATAGCAGCCTGACGGAACAGCGGATTAGGATTTGTCCCCGATGCCGGCTTCAGTCCCTCTCCTTTCAACGGAACATACGAACGCAGACGCAGGTTTCCTCCTATGCGGGAGTGAATCTTAGCAGTGTTCAACTGTACGCCATTCCAGTCCATATCGACAACAAATCCTCCGCGGGCAACCAATCCTTTGACTTTACCTTCCGCCCATTTGTCGGGTAAAGCCGGAAGCAAATGCACTGCTCCGTCGTGACTCTGAAGTAACATTTCTGCAACTCCAGCCGTAAATCCGAAATTTCCGTCTATCTGGAAAGGAGGATGCGCGTCAAACAAGTTAGGATACGTACGTCCTTCAGGATATTCTTCTTTTACCTCGTCATTGGGCAGCAGAACCAGCAAATTGGAAATCATCTTATACGCATGATTACCGTCGAGCAGGCGTGCCCACAAATTAATCTTCCATCCGATAGACCATCCGGTAGCCTTATCACCACGTTGCAGCAAGGTGTTTTTTACAGCTTGAAAAAGCTGTGGATGAGTAAACGGAGAAATCTGATTGCTGGGGAACAATCCGTATGCATGCGATACGTGGCGGTGTCCGTCTTTCGGATCGTCCAGATCTTCCAGCCATTCCTGCAACTGATTGTAACGCCCTATCTGCATAGGAGCCATTTCGGAAAGCAAGGTTCTCAACAAATCTCTGTAAGCAGCCGGAAGTTCCAGAATCTCAGAAGCTGCCAGTGTATTGCTCAATACATCGAAAATAATCTGATTATCCATCGTACAGCCCGATACGATAGTAGAAGCTTTCTTGGTGTCTTCACCCTTCGGACCATGCTCGGGCGACATGGAAGGAGCTGTTACTTTCCATCCATATTTCGGATGAGGAATCATATATCCCAAGAAGAAATCGGCGGCTCCTTTCATTGCCGGATAAGATTTTCTCAGGAAATCTTTATCGCCGGTATACAGATAATGCTGCCATAAGTGAGTAGTCAGCCAGGCTCCTCCTACCGGCCATGTTCCGTAGAAAGCTTTGTCTACCGGACCAGTAACACGCCAGATATCGGTATTGTGATGTGCCACCCATCCGTTGCAACCATACATCGTACGTGCGGTTTCACGTCCGGTTACCGACAAATCCTGAACCAGATCGAACAAAGGTTCATGGGTTTCCGACAGATTGGTAACCTCTGCCGGCCAGTAATTCATTTCGGTATTGATATTGATAGTATACTTTCCATCCCACGGAGCATTCAACTGATGATTCCAGATGCCCTGCAAATTGGCAGGCTGTCCTCCCGGCTGCGAAGAAGAAATCAGCAGGTAACGGCCATACTGGAACATCAAAGCTGCAAGTGCCGGATCATTTCCCTGACTGAAACCGGCAATACGCTTCACCGTTTCCTGTCTGGCTGTTTTAGTGTTTTCTCCTCCTAGCGAAAGCGAAACACGATTGAACTGCGACTGATAATAGTCGGTATGTGCTTTCAGCGCTTCGGAATACTCTTTTTTCATTGCACCAGCCAGCAAAGCAGAAGCTTTCTTGCTTTCATTTCCCTTTACATTATGATAATTGACGAAATTGGTTGCAGCAGCGATATACAAGGTAGCAGCAGTCGCATGCTCAACAGAAATATATTTATCCGTCAGACTGACCTTACCGCTTTCTGCTATCACCTGACTCTGAGTTTCAACTTCGATTACTCCTTTCACACCTTCATGGTCTCCACCCTTGCCGCGAAGAACCAGCTTTTTCCCCTGCTTTCTTACCGTACTTTGCAGCGGAGAATCATAGCTTACCTTAAAATTCAATTCACCTGGTTTATCGGCCGTGAAACGGACAATGATTACCCGATCGGGAAAAGAGGCAAAAACCTCACGCTGAAAGTTCACTCCGTCTACCTGATAACGGGTTGTCGCCACGGCTCTTTCCAGATCGAGGTCACGATAATAATTCTTAGCTTTTTCATGGCCCGGCGCTTCAATAATCAAACTTCCGATTGTCTGATAAGGCATACCGTTTCGCCCCGTATAAAACGTCTGGTCAATCAGATTCTGGGCGTCCATTGTCTTTCCGGAGAAAATCAGGTTACGTACTTCAGCCAGACTTTCGAGTGCTTTCGGATTGTCATTCCGGTACGGTCCTCCTCCCCAAAGCGTTTCTTCGTTCAACTGTAATTCTTCGCGCGATGTTCCTCCATAAACCATCGCTCCCATCGATGAGTTTCCTACGGGCAGTGCCTCTACCCATGTTTTTGCCGGTTGCTGATACCACAGCTTCAAATTTTGTGCGTGTGCCGAGAGCATCATCCAAACGCATGCTCCCACTAATAACAAATGTTTTTTCATATAAGGTTTACTTATTGTATTTACGACGATAAAGATAACTAAAAGAGAAATAGCATCCAACGGTTCAAAATATTTTATTCCGAAAACAGAAAATACAATAAAAAAGCTGTCCGGATTTCCGTTTTCAATGCGCAAATCCAGACAGCTTCTCTAATTTCTTTAAAAGAAATTCTATCTCTCCACAATCGGAGTATATGCTACTTCATCGAGTACATTCTTATATGCCGGACGAATAATTCGTCTTCCTTCGAAGTTCAGTTCCTCAATGCGGTGTGCCGTCCATCCCACAATACGTGCCATAGCAAAGAGCGGCGTATAAATTTCCATCGGAAGTCCCATCATTTCATAAATGAATCCCGAATAGAAGTCAACATTCGAGCAAACCTGCTTTTTCGTTCCCTTCACCTTCTTGAAACATTCTATGGCACGCTGTTCCAGCAGTTCGAGGAAAGCAAATTCCTTTTCGCATCCCTTTTCGGCCACCAGTTCACTTGCCAGCTCCTTCAGAAGCACTGCACGAGGATCGGAAATGGTATATACAGCATGTCCGATACCATAAATCAGTCCGCTTCCGTCGTATGCCTCTTTCCGTAACATACGCATCAGATATGTATCTATTTCGTCCACATTGGTCCAGTCGGAAATAACCTCCTTCAAGTGGTGGAACATCTTTACTACCTGTATATTAGCACCTCCATGCAGCGGACCCTTCAACGATCCGATACCTGCCGCTATGCTGGAATAAGTATCTGTACGGGTAGAACTGGTAACACGTACCGTAAATGTTGAGTTGTTACCACCACCGTGTTCTGCCTGAAGTACCAACAGCAGATCGAGCATACGAGCCTCCAGCGGTGTATAGTCTTTCTTTATCATATAGAGAAAGTTCTCGGCTATCGAAAGATTCTCATGCGGATGGCGGATATGCAGCGAACGTCCGTGAATACTATGACGGTAAATGCTGTACGCATAGGCAATGATGGTAGGGAACTTCGATATCAGCTCGATGGACTGACGCATCAGGTTATCGCGTGAAATATCGTCCGGATTCGGGTCGAACGTGTACATCTCGAGCACACTGCGCGCCAGAATGTTCATGATATTCTGACCCTCCAGGTCGATGATATTCATGGTCGTCTTCTTATCGAGCGGCATATTGTCGTTTATCAGCTCTTTGAAAGCAGCCAGTTGTTCACTGTCGGGGAGTTCTCCCGAAAGCAGCAGATAGGCAACTTCCTCGAATCCAAAACGTTTTTCCTTCAACAATGCATGAGCGATGTCATCCAAATCATATCCTCTATAGAACAACTTTCCGGGAATAGGTTTCAAACCCTCTTCAGTACGCTCATAACCTACAACGTTACCAATCTTAGTCAGTCCTACAAGAACACCTGTACCGTCTTCATTACGCAGACCACGCTTCACATTATATTTCGTGAAAAGCTCATTATCAATCCGGCATGCCTGTTTGGCACATTCCGAAAGTTTATATACGATATATTCTTTTTTCATTCTGATACGTTCTTTTGATTATAATGATTCCATTACACGCTGTCCGAACTCTTTCGTACCCAAAGCTTTTCCGTCGGGCATGAAACGAGCCAGATCGGCCGTTGCCTCTCCCGCTCCGAACAATTGTTCCAATGCATTTGTGATGAGTGAAGCAGCCTCTTTCCAGCCCAGATACTCCAGCATCATGACAGACGACAGCAATAACGAACAAGGATTGACTACATTCTTTCCGGCAATATCAGGAGCCGTACCGTGCGTTGCCTCAAAAATAGCATGTCCTGTCAGGTAATTGATATTGGCCCCCGGAGCGATTCCGATACCTCCCACCATAGCAGCCAACTGGTCGGAAACATAATCTCCATTCAGATTCAGCGTTGCAATAACCGAATATTCTTCCGGGATAAGCAAGGTATTCTGCAAGAAGGCATCAGCAATACAGTCCTTAATAATAACTTTTCCTGTATTCATAGCCTCAGCCAGTGCAGCCTTTGCCGATTCTTCACCCAGATCCTTCTTCAACTGGCTATACTGGTTCATCGTAAATGTACGGCCGACAAACTCTGTTTCTGCCACTTCATAGCCCCAACGCTTGAATCCTCCTTCGGTAAATTTCATAATATTTCCCTTGTGTACCAGTGTAACCGAAGGCAATTTGTGCTGCAATGCGTACAAGATAGCTGCACGCACCAGACGCTTCGTGCCTTCTACTGATACGGGCTTTACTCCGAACGAAGAAGTTTCGGGGAAACGTACTTTCTTTACCCCCATCTCATCACGCAGAAAAGCATAAAACTTCTGTGCTTCGGGAGTACCCTGCTCCCATTCGATACCGGCATAAATATCTTCTGTATTCTCACGGAAGATGTGCATATCCACTTTTTGAGGTTCTTTAACCGGAGAAACTACTCCACGGAACCAGCGTACCGGACGCAGGCAAACATACAAATCGAGTGTCTGACGCAAAGCAACATTCAGCGAACGAATACCTCCTCCTACCGGTGTAGTAAGAGGGCCTTTAATACCTATCAAATACTCACGGAAGGCATCCATAGTCGCTTCGGGCAGCCATTCTCCGGTCTGTTCGAAAGCTTTTCCTCCAGCCAGAACTTCTTTCCATTCGATGGAGCGTTTTTCACCATAAGCCAACTTTACAGCTTCGTTTACTATTTGCTGACATACGGGAGTTATCTCTGCTCCCACTCCGTCACCTTCTATAAAAGGGACAGTTACACAGTCGGGCACAACCAACCGACCGTCTTGCATATATACCTTACTCATAATCTTTTTATTGTTTTCTGAATGTATTCAGGGCACACCCTGCCTTAAACCAACCTATCTGCATTTCATTGTATGTATGTGATGCCAGGAACATATCTTCTGTTCCGTTTTCATGTTTTACGATTACCTGTAAGGGTTTCCCCGGAGCAAAGCTATCCAGCCCTACAATTGAGATGCAATCGTGTTCCTGTATCTTGTCGTAATCATCTTTATTCATAAAGGTAAGCGCCAGCATACCTTGTTTTTTCAAATTCGTTTCGTGAATACGGGCAAAGCTCTTAGCAAGAATCACACGTACATTCAAGAATCGAGGTTCCATGGCCGCATGTTCACGGCTCGAACCTTCTCCGTAGTTTTCCTCTGCCACTACAATAGAAGGAATACCTTTTGCTTTATATTGCTTTGCCACAGCCGATACAGCCTCATAATCACCAGTCAGTCTGTTCCATACACTATTGGTCTTGCCATTGAATGCGTTTACAGCCCCCATCAGCATATTATCGGAAATGTTTTCCAAGTGTCCGCGGAAACGAAGCCACGGTCCTGCCATCGAAATATGATCGGTAGTACATTTACCCTGTGTCTTGATCAGCAACGGCATATCTGTCAGATCCTTTCTATCCCATGCTGCAAAAGGAGCCAGTTTCTGTAAACGTTTGGAGTCGGAAGCGATAGAAACTTCCAGATTCTTTCCGTCGGTAGCCGGAGCTACATATCCGTTGTCGTCTACCGTAAATCCTTTATCCGGCAAGGTTTCTCCTACCGGAGCATCGAGCTTGACTTGCTCACCTCTTTCATTTGTCAATGTATCAGTCAGCGGATTGAAACATAAATCTCCTGCAATAGCCAGCGCCATAGCCAACTCAGGCGAAGCGACAAAAGCATGCGTATTGGGATTGCCGTCGGCACGCTTGGCAAAATTACGGTTAAACGAAGTCACGATAGAATTGGCACGCTGCGGATCGTCAGTTACACGCTTCCACTGTCCGATGCACGGACCACAAGCGTTTGTCATAATCACTCCACCTACCGCTTCGAAATCGGCTATCATCCCATCACGCTTTGCCGTACAGTAAACCTGCTCCGAACCAGGATTTATAATCAGCTGGGCAGTCATTTTCAACCCTTTTTCCTTCACCTGACGGGCCAATGAAGCCGCACGACTCAAGTCTTGATACGAAGAGTTTGTACACGAACCAATCAACCCCACTTCCATCCGTTGCGGATAACCGTTTGTCCGCACCTTTTCTGCAAATTCCGATATCGGACATGCCGCATCGGGCGTAAACGGACCATTGATATACGGCTCCAATGTAGACAAATCTATATCAATAATTCTATCATAATACACTTCCGGACTAGCCTCTACCTCTGCGTCAGCTTTCAGATACAAAGCATTGCCCGAAGCCATTGCAGCCACCTCTTTACGTCCCGTAGCACACAGATATTTCTCCATTTCCGCATCATAAGGGAATATGGAAGTCGTAGCTCCTACTTCAGCTCCCATATTACAAATGGTCGCTTTACCGGTAGCAGACAGCGAAACCGTTCCTTCCCCAAAATATTCGATAATGGCATTGGTAGCTCCTTTTACAGTAAGCATACCCGCCAGCTTTAATATCACATCTTTGGGCGAAGCCCAGCCATTAAGCTTACCTTTCAGACGCACACCGATAATTTTAGGCATTTTCAGTTCCCATTCCATTCCGGTCATTACATCTACCGCATCAGCTCCTCCTACTCCGATAGCAATCATTCCCAGACCACCAGCATTAGGAGTATGAGAATCTGTACCAACAATCATTCCGCCCGGGAACGCATAGTTCTCTAATACAACCTGATGAATGATACCAGCTCCCGGTTTCCAAAAACCGATGTTATATTTAGATGCTACACTCTTCAGAAAGTCATATACCTCCTTATTTGCCTCTTCAGCTACAGGTAAGTCTTCTTTAAATCCCCGATATGCTTGTATCAAATGGTCACAGTGTACCGTAGCCGGAACAGCAACACTTTCTTTCCCTGAATTCATAAATTGCAGCAACGCCATCTGAGCCGTAGCATCTTGCATAGCTACTCTGTCAGGACGGAAATTTACATAATCCTCACCACGGCGAAAAGGAGCAACCGTATCTGCATTATATAAGTGTGCATATAATATTTTTTCTGCCAATGTCATGGCTTTACCTAATTTCATTCGCGCTGCATCCACATGTACTGCATACGATGCATAAAAGCGTTTCAGCATCTCAATATCGTAAACCATTCTGTTTTCCTTTCTTTTTTACCTTTTAAATAATGTCACAAACATATAGAAAATATTTTCAACAATCAATAAAAATTAAATAAATTAATTCATTTTGAAAGAAAATATCGCAATATTGCATAATTATAACATAAAGAAAGACTCTATTCTTTACAAAGTTCTTTATTTCTTCATTCAATTTACAGAAAAGAAAACAGGAGGTTTCATAAGATTATAAAAACGGGAATAACCTTACATCGACAGTTCTGAAAAAATAAAATCAACGAACATATATACTTCATAGATTATCACTATCTTTGCCTGTAAATCATTAAGAACATCATATGAGCAAACTGAAAAAAGCATGGGAATATATCCGTCAGCATAAATACCTTATTACAATACTTGTCTTTTTGCTGATAATCGGTGTATTAGATGAAGAAAACAGTCTGATACAGCGCTTCTCACACTGGCGTGAAATCCGGACATTAAATACGGAAATAGAGCATTACCGTAAACAATATGAAAGGGACAGTCGCGAACTAAAAGAACTGACTTCAAATCCGGAGGAACTGGAAAAAGTTGCACGCGAAAAGTACTTGATGAAGAAAGAGAATGAAGATATTTATATTTTTGAAGAAGATTTGAAAAAGATCAAGGATGAGTAAATACTATTCTGCTATAGCTACTGTAGGGGCAGTAGCACTACTGTTGGGAGCTGCACTGCAAATCACCCAACTGGCATGGGCTCCATACTTATATCTGATAGGAGCCATTATGTTTGCCTATGTGCAAGTAATGAGCGGTTACGAAGGTAAAAACATCATTATCCGCCGCCTGCGCCGCCAGCAAATAATCGGAGCAACTTTACTGGTTGTTGCCGGAGTAATGATGATTCTCTGGAAACGAAATGAATGGGTAGTATGTCTGACTATTGCTGCCGTACTGGAAATGTACACCGCATTCCGTATTCCTCAGGAAGAGGAAAAAGAAAAGAACAAATAATCCGGTTTAAGAGCATATATACAAAACAGAGCTTGTTTTTGAGAACACAGTAACCGGTTACTATTAAAATATAAAAGCCATATCAAACTCAGTATCGAGTAATGATATGGCTTTATTTTATCACCGTGATTTTATAAACATGAATCAACGGACAATGGTCAGCTCATCAATCAAATGCTTGGCTCCCGCATATTTATCGATGACAAACAACACATATCGAATGTCAACACAAGCAGCACGCTGCAACTGCGGATTGTAAGCAATATCTCCTGTCAGTCCTTCATAGTTACGGTCGAAACCTACTCCAATCAATTCACCTTTTGAGTTGAACACCGGAGAGCCTGAGTTACCACCCGTATTGTCAGTCGCCGTAACAAAACATACCGGCATACGTCCATCAGCCATAGCATATGGTCCGAAATCTTTCTTCTCGTACAACTCTTTCAGCTTAGGAGATACCACAAATTCAGGATTTTCCGGATCTTCTTTTTCCATTACTCCCTTCAATGTAGTATAGTACAGATATTCTTTGCCATCGGCTGGTTCATACGAACCAATCTTACCATAAGTCAATCGCAAAGTAGAGTTGGCATCCGGATAAATAGCCTTTCCTTCCTTTTGCTTCAAGGCAAGCATACCTGCCACCCATGTCTTGTGTGCACGATTGTAAGCATTGGTTTCTGCCTTCATAGCCTCATCCGTAGCCTTATACCCTTCTTTTACTGACTTAGCATACTGCACCATCAGATCTTTCTTCAGTTTGTCAGCGCTCGGATTCTGCAAGAACGCAGCCAAAGCTTTAGAACTTCTAAAGATAGAACGATCGAAGCAAGCATCAACAAAAGCATCTGTACTGCCAGCAAACTGTCCGTCTATTACTTTAAAAATGCTGATACGTTGTCCGGCAGGAATCAGTTGCGCATATAAAGCAAGCAATTGTTTAGACACCTTACGGTCGACTACCGTACTGTAATCCTTGTTAAAGAATTTCTTTCCCTGTTCCTGCAAAGCAGTAATGGCAGCCTTGATACCCTTCTTGTCATTCTTTTCCAAAGCTTCCAACAGCTTATCAGTATCAGGTATTTTAGAAAACTCTGTACCCAGCATCAAGGCTTCATAAATGGCCTGCTGATGATATACAGCGTCATGGCGTTTTGCAACAATCTGCTTGATACTTTCATAAGCCTGACGATAAGATTCATTTCCTGTTTCGTCGCCAAAAGCCAGAAGACGTTTCTGCTCATCTTTCTTACGATCGAGTACCTTGAGCGATACAAGTCCTTCGTTCATACCGATGGCATTCTTCCAGTAATTGGCAGAAGAAGCATACTTGGCTGCATACTGGATGCGTGTCTTGGCATCTTTTGCCATTTCCTCACCCAACACACGCAGACGAACTCCGCGCACGGTATCACGCATAAAGTTGGTAGTCTGCATACGTTCCTCCACTTCATCACTGATCATGTAACGCCAGTTACGTCCGGGGAATCCCATTACAAAAGTAAAATCACCTTCCTTAATGCCATTCATATTGATAGCAAGGTGCTTCTTGACTTTCAAAGGAACATTGTCTGCCGCATAATTGGCTGGTTTACCATCTTTCGATGCATAAATACGGAAGATAGAAAAGTCACCACAATGACGCGGCCACATCCAGTTATCCGTATCAGCTCCAAACTTTCCGATAGAAGAAGGAGGAGCACCTACCATACGAATATCCTTATATACTGTCTTTACAAACAGATAATATTTATTAGCTCCATAGAACGGTTTCAGTTCGAGAACAGTAAAATCGTCTGTCTTTATATTCTCTTTCTTGGCAAAACGTTTAGCCACAGTCGACAAGTATGAAGGAGAAAGATAATTCAATCCTTCAGGATCCTCATCCTTTTTTAACTGCTCCTGTACATAGTCGGTCACATCGAGGATGCGGTCGATAAACGTAATGGTCAGTCCTTCACAGGGAAGTTCCTGTTCACGGCTCATCGCCCAAAAGCCATCCGTCAGATAATCGTGTTCCACAGCACTGTGCTGCTGAATATACTGATATCCGCAGTGATGATTGGTAAGCACCAGTCCCTCTGCTGAGATTACTTCGCCGGTACATCCTCCCCCAAAGTGTACGACAGCATCCTTCAGACTGATGCTGTCGGGACAATATACCTTATCTATACTGATATCCAAACCCAAATCCTGCATCACGGCAGCGTTCTGCTTCTTCAGGTCTGTCAGCATCCACATGCCCTCGTCGGCATATCCGGCGAGAGAGCATGCGGCAAGCATAGAAAATAATATGGTTTTCTTCATTATTCTACGATAGTCATTTCGTCAATCAGGTTCTTGCAACCACCCAATTTTTCAACGATGAATAATACATAGCGAATATCTACAGCAATACAACGCTGGAGATTGTTGTCGAAATTAATATCACCCGAAAGTGATTCCCAGTTACCGTCGAATGCAGCACCAATCAGTTCACCATTACCATTCAACACCGGAGAACCAGAGTTACCACCGGTAATATCGTTGGTAGTAAGGAAGCAAGTCGGCATTTCACCGTTAGGCAATGCATAGCGACCGAAGTTCTTCGTAGCATACAACTCTTTCAGCTTAGCAGGAACGACAAATTCCGGATTGTTCGGATCTTCTTTTTCCATTACACCCTTCAGCGTAGTGTAATATTTATAATGGATACCATCCTTCGGATCGTAAGATTTTACGTTACCGTAAGTCAGACGGATAGTAAAGTTTGCATCCGGAGCTTTCGGAGTTGGAGCATACATTTCACACAAGCCACGTACATATGTCTTATGCAACAAATCGATATTGCCGCTTACTGCATCATACTTTTCATTCAGTTTCTTCGACAATTCATTTTTGCTAGAAGAATATTGTACTGCAAGGTCGTTTTCGATAGCTTTAACGGTAGGGTTGCTGATGAAAGCATTGAAGTTTTTATCGTTAGAGAAAATGCTATTGTCATACAAAGCATCAATATAAGCATCATAATTGCCTTTATACTTTGTCTGGATAGTCTGATAGAATGCAGGCAAAGCATCAGCTGGTACACTCTTTGCATACAGCGGAATCAAGACTTTAGCTACCTTACGGTCTACTTCATGATCATAATCCTTGTTGTGTACATCGGCATATGCTTCTTTCAGGCTGCTGATAGCTTTTTCGATATCTTTCTTTTTGTTCTTCTGCAAAGCAGTTTTCAAATCGTTGAACAAAACGTATGTAGCGCCAAACTCGATACCACTTCTGAAAGTTTCACTGAAGTAAATCATCTGCTTGGTAATCGGAGTAGCCTTCTGAACATACTCGTCAATCTGGCTTACAACCTTAGCATAGTCGGCATTGTTCTGTTCTTTTGCAAACTGTGCAAACTTAGCTTCCTGTTCAGCCTTTGCTTCCAATACTTTATTGTCGACGATAGCCTTGTTCATACCGATAGAGTTTTTCCAGTAGTTGCTGGAAGAAGCGAACTTACTTGCATACTGGATACGTACCTTATCGCTGGCAGCCATTTCCTTACGCAATACGTTCTGACGTGCTTCACGAACTTCAATACGAGGAGTGTTTATTCCTTCCATACGCATTTTCACTTCACTTTCAGTCAGGTAACGGCTGGTGCTTCCCGGGAATCCCATAATCATAGCATAGTCGCCTTCCTGCAAACCTTTCAGCGAAATAGCAAGATGCTTCTTCACTTTCAAAGGTACATTGTCGGCACTATATTCAGCCGGGTTACCATCTTTATCGGCATAGATACGGAACATAGAGAAGTCACCTGTATGACGCGGCCACATCCAGTTGTCTGTTTCTCCACCGAATTTACCGATTGATGAAGGAGGAGCAGCTACCATACGCACATCGCTGTATGTCTTGATGAAGAACAGATAAAATCTGTTTCCTTCATAGAACGGAAGAGCTTCGGTAGAAATACCCGGTTTGTCCTTCAAATCACTATTCTTCAGTTCATCAGCAGCAAGCTTATCCAGATATTCTGCACCAAAAGAATTGATTTCAGTCACTTTTCCGTCTTTGATATCCTGGTTCACCTTGTCGGTTACATCTACAATTCGTTCTACAAACTTAAATGTCAACCCCGGAGTTGGAAGTTCTTCTGAACGGCTTTTTGCCCAAAATCCGTCAGTCAGGTAATCGTGTTCAACAGAACTATGCTGCTGGATAGCATCGTAACCACAGTGGTGATTAGTAAGAATCAGTCCGTCTGGAGAAATAATTTCACCGGTACATCCTCGTCCGAATATACCAACAGCATCTTTCAGTGTTACGCTGTTCGGATTGTAAATATCGGCAATATCCATTTTCAAACCTTGTGCTTTCATACGGTCGGCAAGGTTCTGCTCCTTCATCAGCTGAAGAAGCCACATTCCTTCGTCGGCTTTCACCGGTGAAAAGGCAGCACAAATCAGTGCCAATGCTAATACTTTAAGTTTTTTCATTGTTATGATATTTAAAAATAATAATTGATATTTTTTCGTTGTCAGCAAATAGCAAGCAAAGATAGCGAAAAATACGTTTTGAGTAGCTTAATTCAGTAATAATCCTCTATTTAGTTTAATTTTTGATAATTTATTTTCACGTCATTTCTAAACGTTATACCTTTGCCGCAGAAATTTCTAAAGGCTTATTGCATGTACAGATTTTACTTTTTTCTCTTTTGTGCCATTATTTGCGCTTCGTGCGGAAAGAAATATAAAATAGAAGGTATTTCTTCTGTATCGAAACTGGATGGAAAAATGCTTTTCATAAAAGTGCCGTCCGGAGATAAGTTGGTAAATATAGACTCGGCTGAAGTGGTACACGGGATATTCAAGATGAAAGGAAAAGTCGACTCTACCGTAATTGCTTCTTTGTATATGGACGACGACTGCATCATGCCGGTTGTCATAGAGGAAGGAAATATCAGTATCAATATCGACAAAGCAGGTTTTTCTGTAAAAGGAACTCCGTTGAACGACAGTTTCAATGAGTTTATCATAAAGAAAACTTCGCTGGAAGATCGTGCGTATGAAGTGGAAAGAATGGAAAGCCGTATGATTATGGACGGCAAAGATCCTAAATTTATCCAAGAAGAGATGGAAAAACAGCGCACCGCGTTAGGAAACGACATGGACGACCTTGCCAAGACATTTATCCAGGAAAATTACAACAATGTATTGGGAACAGGAGTCTTTCTGATGCTATGCAACGGATTTCCTTATCCGGTATTGACTCCGATTATGGAGGAAATAATAAACGATGCTCCCGATTCTTTTAAAAACAATCCGATGATAAAGGAATATGTATCGGTTGCACGCAGCAACATGGACAAGCTGCAAGCCGTACAATAAAACTCTTTTTCCTTTAGAAGTTCGTCATCTTAGAGAATCAAATTAAAAAAGAAGGTATAATTTTACGGAAAACATCAGCATGTTTTCCGTTTTTTTGTACAAATTTCACCCAACATTTCATGTTGTTTTTTCACAGATATTAAATCACTCTGTTTCAAGCAATAACAAAGTTTACCCCTTTCATCTGACGCTATCATTCAACAACAAGAATGATCCTTTGTTTAAGCAAAAATGAAAGGGGTAAACTTTTTATTACTGATCGGGATTCTCCATCTTACCTTTATATTTCTGAGGTAAATCTTTTTCGATAGCCTTATACGATTCAGCCATCAACATTTGCAGATTCTCTTCTCCCTTTTTTCCTAACGGATAAATAGGTTCGTGTATCGTCAGAGTCATCGGATGCCAATGCAAAAGCTTACCTGTGCGGGGAAGAATATCAAACGATCCGTCTATGGTAAGTGGAACAACAGGAAGTTGCAACTGGTCGGCAAGCAGAAAAGCTCCCTTCTTAAAGTTTGCCATATGTCCTGTAAACGTACGTGCTCCCTCGGGGAATACAACCAATGAAGTTCCTCCCTGCAATACTTTTTCCGCACTCTTTATTGTTTCGTATACCTTACGAGGGCTAGATTTGTCGACAAAAATAAAGCCGGCAGATTCGCACGCCTTACCAACGAACGGAAGTTTACGAAGGCTTTTCTTCATCATCCATTTGAAGTTACGCCCCAAAAATCCATAAACCAAAAAGATATCGAATGAACCTTGATGATTGGCAACGAATACATAGGATGTTTTCTTATCCAGGTGTTCATGCCCCTTGACTTTTACCGGAAGCAAAAACAAAAAACATGTAAGCTGTGACCACAATTTGCCCGGATAATATCCCCAGAAATGTCCGTTACCCAACCAACATCCCAACATGGTAGTCAAAGCAGTAAGTATAGTTGCCACCAGAAAAATCGGCAACCCGATACAGATTTGATAAATAATGTATAAGAATCTCATTGCTTGTTATAGTTTAGGAATTATTATTTTCTTCGTAAAGTAATGACTGTAATCTCTGGCCATGCTCCCAGCCTCATCGGAAAGAGTACATAACCTAACCCGATATTGACATAAAGTCCCCGCTGACCTTCCAGATACAGACCTTTATGCTCGGGATAAATAAACTGTGAAAATGAAAAGCCGAATAAGTTAATCTGCATATCGTGAGTATGTCCGGCAAGCATCAGTTGGATATCGGTATCCGGAAGAACGCTTCTTCTCCAGTGAGTTGGATCATGACTCAGCAAAACCTTGAACATACCTTCCGTGCCTTTCTGTGCCCGAGGTAAATCCCCACGATCGGGAAAAGGAGATTTACCACTGTTCTCTACTCCTATTAAAGCGATAGAATCGTTTCCACGATGCAGTATCTGATGGTCATTCATAAGCATCTTCCAGCCCATCTGTTCCTGTCTTGCCAGAAGCGTATCAATATTAGCAAGACGGTCTGCTTCACTGTCCCACTGCACATACGTAGCATAATCGTGGTTTCCTAATACAGAAAATACCCCATCCTTTACACGAAGTTTTGACAGAACAGGCATAAACTCCTTAATCTCATCGGCCCGGCTATTTACCAGATCACCCGTAAACACGGCCAGATCAGGCTGCTGTGCGTTACAGATTTCAACAGCCCGACGGAGTGCTTCCGCATTACCTTTCCAGCTTCCGGCATGTATGTCGGACAATTGAAGAATGCGATATCCGTCAAAAGACTCAGGTAAATCGGGTGAAGAAAAGACAACTTGCTTAACCTGAAAATATTCCTTTCCTTTAATTGCTCCGAAAAGCAGATAAGCAAGCGTGACAATTGCTACAACAGACGATACGGTTTTCCCAAACAACGGTATACGAAGAAACTTACGCAACACCTTCATCAGGATATCACATAATACAAAAACCAGTTTGGGAACAGCAACGCACAATGTAACAATAAGATAAATGCCAAAAGCATCGTGTAACGAATCATGTGCTACGATGAAAACAAGCAATACCATCAGCAACAAAACTGTGGGCAGCCAATATAATCTTTTTTGCCATTTATGCTGGATATACTTTATATATACCTTATATATATACCAGTCGGGCAACAGTAACAACACGATAAAAAACAACGAAACTCTCAGCAATATCATAATCCTATTATTGTTGCAGGTTAGCTACTAAGTATTTTCTGATTTCACTTACCTCACATCCTCGTCGGGCAGCATAATCGGCAAGCTGTTCTTCGTCTATCTTCCCCACAGAAAAATAGCGAGATGCAGGATGGGCAAACATCAACCCACATACTGAAGCATGAGGCTGCATCATACCGTTTTCAGTGAGTTTGATACCGATACGCTTCATATCGAGCAGCTCATCCAATAAAAAACTGACCGATATATCAGGAAGAGACGGATATCCTACAGCAGGACGTATACCTTGATAATCCTCATTGAGCAATTGTTTCATGGTGAGATGTTCATCCTTGGCATACCCCCATACGCTTTTCCGGATAGTTTCATGCACCTTTTCGGCCGCAGCTTCTGCCAGACGCTCGCCCAAGGTTTTGACAAGCATCAATTTATAATCATCGCTCTCGAACGGTTGTTCCATATTCTCGTCGATGGTTGTAGCAAAAGCTCCTACCGTATCTGGTATCCCCGATGACAACGGACGCACGAAATCGCTCAAGCATAAAAACGGATCGTCCGGACGAACTCGCGTCTGCTGCCTCAATAGCGGAAAGCGAGTTCCTTCCAACAGCAGGTTATCACCATCCGAATTGGCATTCATGAGCCGGTAAATGGCATATACCTTATATTTTCCGTCCACACTGTTCAGCATACGGTTTGCCTCCTTATGAAGCTGCATAGCCTCGGCAGCTTTGGCCCTATCTTCCACGGGAAAAGAGGCAAGCCAGCTCGCTCTGCAAGCATCGCACCCATGAATATCTGCAATAGCCGCAAAACGAGGCTGAAATCCCCATGCATGAAAAAAATAAATCCAGTTAATATACTCTGTCAAATCGTGTATATCGTAAACTACTGTCGTAATGTCTGTCTGCATTTCTTATCGGTTAAAAGCAAGCGGCTCTCCTCGGTGAAGAGTATCCACCTTGCCGTCGCTGTAAACTAATGTTCCGTTTACAAATGTCTTTTCTACTTTCGCATGGAAGCGTCTTCCTTCCATCGGACTCCATCCACACTTGCTCAAAACACAATCTGACGTTACTTCCCATTCGCTATCCGGGTTAACCAGAACCAGGTCAGCTTTATATCCCGGACGGATATATCCACGCTTTTCTATTTGGAATAACTCAGCAGGAGCATGACACATCTTCTGTACCAGCTGCTCTACGGTCAAAACGCCTTCATGTACAAGTTCCATAATGCTGACCAGAGAGAATTGCAGGCTCGGCATACCAGATACAGCCTTCAAAGCTCCTCCCTCTTTTTCTTTCAACAAATGAGGAGCATGGTCTGTACCAATGACATCAATGCGATTTGTTGTCAGAGCCCGGCGCAACATATCACGGTCGTTCTTTGTTTTAATACTTGGATTGCATTTAATGCGTGCTCCTAACGTTTTGTAGTCTTCATCGCAGAACATCAGATGTGAAACACATGCTTCCGAAGTTATCTTCTTTTCAGATATCGGTTTATCTTCGAAAAGTTCCAGCTCGCGTGCTGTACTGACATGGAGAATATGCAAGCGTGCTCCTGTTTCTTTAGCCAGCTGTACAGCCAACGAAGACGAACGCCAGCAAGCCTCTTCGCTTCGTATGCGAGGATGGAAGAGAATATCCACATCTTCTTCACCATACTTTGATTTTACAAGTTCCGTGTTCCATCGAATTATAGTCTGGTCTTCACAGTGAGCAGCAATCAGCATACCTGCTTCCGAAAAGATTTTCCGCAAGGATTCAATACGGTCAACAAGCATATTCCCTGTACTGGCTCCCATAAACAGTTTTACACCGCACACATGTTTCTTGTCCAGCTGCTGCAACAACTCCGTATTGTTATTGGTTGCTCCGAAATAAAATGAATAGTTTACGATACACTTGTTTGCAGCATCAGCAAACTTGTTTTCCAGAGCTTCCAGAGTTGTTGTCTGCGGATTACAGTTAGGCATATCCATAAACGAAGTTACTCCCCCTGCTGCCGCAGCCGCAGTTTCACTTGCCATGTCAGCCTTATGCGTCAATCCCGGATCACGAAAATGTACATGATCATCTATAACTCCAGGGATGAGGTAACAACCGCGGGCGTCGATTTCGGCATCGCAAGGTACAGAAGGGCGAACTTCTCCTTGTAGCACTTCACAGATAGTATCATCTTCAACAACAACAGAACCGGCAAATTTTAATCCTTCGTTTACAATCGTTGCGTTATAAATCCATGTACGTTTCATATTTACTTATTTTTTGGATAACTTTTAAACCAACTGTCCCATTTCAACCGTATCACTCCGAACACGGCCTCACCAAAAATACTGCTATTCATCTTAGAAGTTCCCAGTTCACGGTTGACGAAAATAACCGGAACTTCCACTACTTTAAAACCACACTTATAAGCAGTAAACTTCATTTCTATCTGAAAAGCATATCCCTTAAACCGAATATTGTCTAAAGGTATCGTTTCTAAAACCCTACGTTTATAACACTTGAATCCGGCCGTTGTATCATGCACAGGAATACCTGTTATAAACCGTACATATTTCGATGCGAAATATGACATCAATACACGTCCCATAGGCCAGTTCACCACATTTACACCACTTATATATCGTGAACCGATAGCAACATCAGCTCCTTCATCGTGGCAAGCCTTATACAAACGAGGCAAATCATTCGGATTATGGCTGAAGTCCGCGTCCATCTCGAATATATAATCGTATTGATGTTGAATAGCCCATTTGAAACCTGCAATATACGCTGTACCCAAGCCTAATTTTCCTTTTCTTTCTATCATGAAAAGGCGTTCTGGGAATTCAGCCTGCAATTTCCGTACAATATCAGCAGTACCATCGGGAGAATTATCTTCAACAATCAGAATATGAAAACATTTCTCTAAACCGAAAACTGCACGGATGATATTTTCGATATTTTCTTTTTCGTTATAAGTAGGGATAATAACGATACTGTCACTTGTCTGCATAACTTACTTTATTTTGTGACAAAGATAAATATATTTCAGGTCAAGCCCATGAGAAAACCGAGATTTTATGTACTTTTGTATTTCCGAACATAAAAACTATTAATCACTTATATCGGCATATGGAAAATTATATCGTATCGGCACGTAAATATCGTCCCGCAACATTCGATACTGTTGTAGGACAGCGCGCCCTGACGACCACCCTGAAAAATGCGATTGCCAATCAAAAACTGGCACATGCTTATCTGTTTTGCGGTCCACGAGGAGTCGGAAAAACAACATGTGCGCGAATATTTGCAAAGACAATCAACTGCCTGCATCCTACTGCCGATGGAGAAGCATGTAATGAATGTGAGTCATGCCGTGCTTTCAACGAACAGCGTTCGTATAACATTCATGAGCTGGATGCCGCATCCAATAACTCGGTAGAAGACATACGCTCGCTGATCGAACAGGTACGCATCCCGCCACAAATTGGAAAATATAAAGTATATATCATCGACGAGGTACACATGCTTTCTCAGGCAGCTTTCAATGCCTTTCTAAAGACATTGGAAGAACCGCCTCATCATGCTATATTTATTCTTGCCACAACCGAAAAGCATAAAATTCTTCCTACTATTCTGAGTCGATGCCAGATATACGATTTCAATCGTATCAGTGTGAACGACACGGTAGAACACTTGGAAAATGTAGCCAGAAAAGAACATATTGAAGCAGAACCGGAGGCTCTGAACGTTATTGCACAGAAAGCTGACGGTGGTATGCGTGATGCCTTGTCTATTTTCGACCAGGTTGTAAGTTTTACCAACGGGCATATCACTTATCAAAGTGTAATAGAGAACTTGAATGTGCTGGATTATGAATATTACTTCAAACTGACGGATGCCTTTTTAGAGAACAGGGTTTCCGACTGCCTGCTTACATTCAACGAAGTTCTGAAAAAAGGCTTTGACGGCAACCATTTTATAACAGGATTAACTTCACATTTCCGCGACTTGCTGGTAAGTCGTGATGCTGAAACATTACAGTTATTGGAAGTAGGTGCATCCATACGCGACCGCTATCAGGCTCAGGCTCAGAAATGCAGCCCACAGTTCTTATATAAAGCCATGAAATTGTGTAACGACTGTGACCTGAATTACCGAGTAAGCAAAAACAAACGTCTGCTGGTAGAGTTGACCTTAATTCAACTTGCCCAGCTAACAGGCGACAATGATGTTCCTGGTGGGGGGCAAGGCCCTACCAAACAGACCTTAAAACCAGCCTTTAATCAGGGACAGCCATCTTCTTCATCCGCTCAGACCTCAAACAGCCAGCCTTATCCACAGGCCACCCATGAGGTATCAGGCAACTACGGAAGTACAGCTCCCAAGCAGCCAGCAAAACCATCTGCTCCTAATGGATCAGCTACAGTACAGCAGCCAGCGACTCCAACTGCCAACGTTTCTGCTGCGGCACATCCCAGTCCGATACCTAAGGCAAATACAGAAAAGAAAATTCCTGTAATGAAAGCAGGAAGCATAGGTATATCAATCCGGCGACAAGCTGTCCAGCCACAAGCTGCAAACAACGGATCGGTAAATACAGCTGCAACTGTACCGGCAGACCAGACCTACGAGGATTATATCTTCAATGAAAAGGATCTGAACTATTACTGGCGGGAATTTGCGACTCGTCTGCCCAAAGAGGAAGCAGCCAATGCTGCACGTATGATGAACATGCAGCCTCACTTGCTCAAAGACCAGACAACATTCGAAGTGGCTGTAGACAACGATATGGTACAGAAATACATGTCGCAACTGGCTCCACAAATAGAAACACATTTACGCCAGCAGTTGCACAACCGAAAAATAAAGATGACAGTCCGTGTAAGTGCAGCCAATGAAAATCTCCGCGCCTACAGTCATGTAGAGCGCTTCCAGATGATGAGTAAAAAGAATCCTAGTCTGCTGAAATTAAAAGAGGCTTTCGGACTGGAATTATCTTAAATACTGGAATTATCTTAAAAAAACAGAGGAATGAAAGACGGTTGAAACTAAGTCCGTTTTTCATTCCTCTGTTCTAATGTATCTTTACGATTTACAAATCGTGATTCTGCATACGATATTCTGCCAGTTTCTCATATTTCGTACCAGGACGACCGTAGTTGCAATACGGATAAATGGATATTCCACCACGAGGAGTAAAGATACCTGTCACCTCAATGTATTTAGGATCCATCAACTTAATCAGGTCCTTCATGATAATATTCACACAGTCTTCATGAAAATCACCATGATTTCGGAAACTAAACAGATATAATTTCAAACTTTTGCTTTCTACCATTTTCACATCAGGCAAATAACTGATTCGAATTTCTGCAAAATCAGGTTGCCCTGTAATAGGACAAAGACTGGTAAACTCAGGGCAATTGAAACGTACCCAATAATCATTTTCAGGATGTTTGTTTACAAATGCTTCCAGAACTTCAGGAGCATAATCCTGTTTATAAACTGTATTCTTTCCTAATATTGTCAGTTCGTCTTTTCTTTCCATAGCCGTTTATTTATACCGAATAAAGCATCATCTGTTACTTATTCTTTATTGCCAAATATTTTTCAAGTCCCTCACGGCGCAATTTGCATGCCGGACAATGTCCGCATCCATCTCCGGGAATGCCATTATAGCATGTCAACGTTTCATTCCGCACCAGATCAAGAACACCCAGTTCATCTGCCAGTGCCCATGTCTGAGCCTTATCTATCCACATCAACGGAGTATGAATGACAAACTGTTCCTCCATGGCGAGATTCAATGTAACATTCAACGATTTGATAAAAGCATCACGACAATCCGGATATCCACTAAAATCGGTCTGTGATACTCCTGTCACAATATGATTGATACCCCGTTCACGAGCATATACAGCAGCAATACTCAAAAAGAATAAATTACGGCCGGGAACGAACGTATTCGGAAAAGTACCTTCTGGCTTTTCTTCATCCATATGAATGGAAGTATCGGTTAATGAGTTTTTACCCAAATGGCCGATAAAAGAAACATCCATCACATGAAAATCAACTTCTGCCTTGCGAGCTATCTCACGTGCCAGTTCTACTTCTTTCACATGTTTCTGTCCATACAGGAAACTCAAAGCATATACCTTCTTAAAATGTTTCTTCGCCCAGAAAAGACAGGTCGTAGAGTCCTGTCCTCCGCTAAAGACAACAAGTGCAGCATCTTTATTCATATCAAATCTCCTTTATTTTCAACACATTGTAAGAAATATGTTCATCGTACACGTCACAATCGTCTACATGCTTGATGTATTTCACTACTCGAATAGTTATAGGCAGGATAATTATTTCGTACATTGTCTTTAGAACAACCTGAACCAACATCATTTTTCCTAATTCAGAGATAGGCATCAGTCCTCCAAAAGCCAAAGGGAAAAAGATCAGCGAATCAGCACTTTCACCAAATACAGTAGAAAGGATGGCACGCGCTGAAAAATTCTTCCCATGCGAAGCAATCTTCATACGGCTCATCACATATGCATTGATAAACGAACCAACTAAAAATGCAAGCAAGCTGGCTACCGCAATGCGTGGCGCCATACCAAAAACAAAGTTAAAGCTTTCTTCTCCCTCCCAAAAAGGAGCTGCTGGCAAAGCTACTGCTATCTGCCCCAAGGCAACTACCATAAAGTTCATCAGGAATCCCATCCAAATGATAAGACGCGCTTTACGGAAGCCCCAGACTTCAGCAATACAGTCATTGATAATGTAAGAAATAGGAAAAACAAGCAGTCCGGCAGTAATAGAAATTGGACCTAGTTGAACTACTTTGGTTTCTAAAAGATTGGCTGCCACTAAGCAAACACAAAATACAATGCCCAAAACCATAAAAGGCACTGATACGAGATTGTCTTTTTTCATCGCTCCTGTTTTTTACGTGGTGTTCTAGAATACACGGCCGCTATTCACGGCATCGCATGTTAATGTTCTCTTTTTTAATTTGGCTGCAAAGGTAGGAACTTTTTGCCAATTTACAAATAAACCGTTATATTTGTACATATCAAATTCACTTAGACATGACGAAAAATAACCTGCTCAGCGAAAAACTGAATTACATAGGAGAAAGCGAAACTCCTACCCATTTGCATGTTTCCAGCTACAACGCTGAACAAATCCAGACTTTTCGAGGACACGATATAAAAGATATACAGCCCTTAATAAAAGAAAACTGTATCAACTGGATACAAGTGCACGGATTACAGAATACAGAAACCATACATGAAATATGCAACTATTTCAACATTGATTTCCTGACCATACAAGATATCCTAAACTCAGAGCATCCAACTAAAATAGAAGAACACGATACTTATAATCTGGTTATTCTAAAACAGTTATCGAATACTGACTGTAATGAATTCGTACCACAACAACTCTGTATCGTGCAAGGGAAAAATTTTGTACTTACCTTTACCGAAAAAGAAACTGATTTCTTCAACGAAATCAATACAGCACTTGAAAAAAATGTCTTGAAGATACGTAACCGCCAATCCGACTTTTTACTAAGTGTAATCCTGAACAGCGTAATGGCAAGTTTCATGTCTATCATTTCTAAAATGGAAGATGACCTGGAGGATCTGGAAGAACAATTCTTATCGCCTCTTTCTCCCATACCCGAAAAACAACCGGGAATAGAAGAAATACAGAGATACCGCAGAAATTACCGGCTGATTAAAAAAAGCATATTTCCTCTGAAAGAGCAAATCAATAAATTACTTCACAGTGAAAACCAATTATTGAATAAAGCGAACCGACCTTTTTTCAGTGATGTAAACGACCACCTGCAATTTGTATTGCAGACACTGGAAGGCTGCCGTGATCTGCTTTCTGCAATGGTAGATCTTTATTTGGCAAACAACGACCAGCGAATGAACAGCATCATGAAACAGCTTACCATTGTTTCTACCATCTTTATCCCACTGACGTTTTTAGCCGGGATATGGGGAATGAACTTCCAATGGATGCCTGAATTGGGATGGAAATACGGTTATTTCTTTGCCTGGGGACTGATGCTCGTTGTAGGGGTTATCGTATATTTCTACTTTAAGCATAAAAGATGGTATTAAATAAGACTTATCTTCAATCTGTAAACACATGAAAAAGCAAGAATTATATAAACAAGTAATAACTTATTTTCAGCAGGCAATTCCGGTAGCAGAAACAGAATTGCATTATGAAAATCCTTTTCAGCTGCTTATAGCTGTGATACTAAGTGCGCAATGTACAGACAAGCGTGTCAATATGATAACTCCTCCTCTTTTTTCGGCATTTCCAACTCCCGAAGCTCTGGCAAACACCACCCCTGAGGTAGTTTACGAATACATACGTAGTGTAAGCTATCCGAACAACAAAGCCAAGCATCTGGTAGGAATGGCTCAAATGCTGGTAAAAGACTTTCAGAGTGAAGTTCCAGGAACTTTGGAAGAACTGGTAAAACTCCCCGGAGTAGGAAGAAAAACCGCAAATGTAATTCAAAGTGTGGTATTCAACAAAGCTGCAATGGCAGTCGACACCCACGTTTTCCGTGTCAGTCATCGCATCGGACTTGTACCTAAAACATGTACTACCCCTTTAGCAACAGAAAAACATCTGGTAAAATATATTCCTGAGAATTTAATACCGACGGCTCATCACTGGCTGATTCTTCATGGAAGATACGTCTGTACAGCACGCAACCCCAAATGTGAAGAATGCGGACTCAACGGAATATGTAAAGAGTCTTTGAAAGCAAAAATCAAATAGCTTCAATTATTGTTCTACAACCAGTCCGTCGTATGCCATATGCACATGCGGAGGAAGTTGCTTTTCGACCTCTGCATGCAATCCCATATGATGACTCATGTGTATGAAATAAGTTTCGCCAGCTCCGATACGTGAAGCTTGCTCCAAAGCCTCAGCCAGCGACTGATGTGTCCAATGCGGCTCTATCCGTAATGCATTTATAAACAGATAATCCAATCCTTGTAAAAATTCATATGATTCATCAGGCATTGTAAGCATATCTGTTATCCAAGCTACCTTACCCACCCGATAACCCAATATCGGCAGTTTACCATGCATTACTCTAAAAGGAACAACCTCCAGCGAATGTCCGGACAAGTTTGTTACCTGAAACGGTTTATACGGCTCGATGACAGAAAGTGGAATACTGGGAACTCCCGGATACGGATGTTCTACAAAACAATAAGGCATACGTCTTTGCAAACGCTCGGCAGTATATCCTTCCGCATAGACAGGTACATCCCGGAAACTGCAAAAAGGACGAAGATCATCCAACCCACCCACATGGTCATAATGTTCGTGAGTTATCAATACCCCGTCAATAGGACGAAAATCGTTCATTCTAATACATTGTTCTCTGAAATCAGGACCGCAATCTATCAAAATGCGCACTCCTTCCATTTCAATCAATCCAGAACAACGCAAACGGTTATCGCGCGGATCGGTACTTGTACATACCGGACATCCGCATCCCACTTGAGGCACTCCCGTAGATGTTCCACTTCCTAATACAGTAACTTTCATTGTATAATCAAGTAGTCTTAAATGTAATTTACTTCCGGATGGATATCAATACCAAACTTTTCCTTTACCGAAGCAACAACTGCTTCTGCAAGAGCCATGATTTCCTTTCCGGTAGCTCCCCCCAGATTGACAAGGACCAACGCCTGACGGGCATGTACTCCTGCACGTCCCAACGATTTTCCTTTCCATCCGCAACGGTCTATCATCCATCCGGCAGGAACTTTCACACAATCTTCGCCTGCTGGATAAGAAGGCATATCGGTATATATGGAATGTAAATCAGCAAACTGCTTTTTAGGAATGACCGGATTCATAAAAAAACTTCCGGCATTTCCCATTTGAGCCGGATCAGGAAGTTTTTCTTCCCTGATACGAATAATGATACGACGCAGATTGTCTAATGTCAACGGACAAGATGCTTTATCCAGCTCTGTACGGATATTACCATAATCTAAATGCCATACTGGGATTTTACTCAAACGGTAAGTGACATGCGTGACAATATATTTGCCTTTCAGTTCTTGCTTAAATATACTTTTACGATATGCATAACAGCATTCCTCATTCGAGAACTGCCGTAATTCTCCGGTAGAAACGCAAACTGTATCTACACTTACTATCAAATCTTTAGCCTCAACTCCATAGGCTCCGATATTCTGTACGGCAGAAGCTCCAACCTCTCCAGGTATCAAAGACAGGTTTACAGTCCCATACAGATTTTTCTGCACAGTATATGCCACAAAGTCATCCCATACTTCGCCGGCTCCTACACGCACATCTACAGTATCTGACGTTTCACTTACTACCTCATAACCTTTTATCAAGGAATGAAGCACTGTTCCTTGATAATCGCCCGAAAAGAGCAAATTACTTCCCCTTCCAATATGTAATAATGGAAGTTCATAATTTTTCTGCTTCAAAAAAGCACAAAGTTCTTCTACTGATTCATATTCAACAAAATGTGCAGTACGCACATCCATGCCAAATGTGTTATGATGTAAAAGAGAATAATCTGTCAGTTCTTTCATTTTATATTACTATTCTATGCTGAACGGAGCAACCTAGTCGCTCAAATCTTCAAATTTCATCAATATCCATTTACCTCCGTGATATTCAAAATAAAGCGTATTGCTAAAGCCATTACCAAATCCTTTAAATTCAATAATTTTCTGATTGGTATCAGGCATTTCCTTCTGTCCGTAATGGACATTAGTCAAACGCTCTTTAAGCATAGGAGGACGAAATGAAAACCACTGTCCTTCATCCAATGTAGTTTCGAGAATCTGAAATTCATCTTCAGGATCTACAGTTACAAAACTCAATGGACGATGTAAACGTTCAAGCTGGAATATGGAATCGTTGACAAAATGGTTATAAAAATCGAAAAAATCTTCACGGCCATTCGCATCCGAGGCAAGCTTCTCTTTATTTATAGCTTCCAGATACCAGCAATCTGAAACTCGCTCAAAATAATACCGTTTTACTTTTCTCTCTTTCAGATAAATCCAGTCCACCTGTACACTATGCACAGCTGTATCTTTTTCCATCTCCATATCTTCTTCCTTATCGAAAAGGACAGTATAAACCGGTTCACGACTGAACATAGGATCGTATATCCATTCGTTCTTTGCCATTCGTACTACCTGTTCACCTTTGTAATAAGAAATAGGAAACTTCACCCGAGAACGTTGGAAGTGTTCATCGGAAGCAAAATTATAAAAGAAATCGGCAAAGCTTTCATCGGCCGTAGCTGGAACGATTTCTTCTACAACCGGAGCTTCTCCCTGCAATGTGTCATGCCCAACTGTCAGCGAGTCAATTTGTTTAGTTAACGTTTCAAAAGGGTCTACATTCTTTTTTCCTCCCCCACAAGAACTGACCAGCATACATACACAACACCCAAATAAAATTTTTTTCATCTTAGTGCTTCTGAAAAATCATGTGCAAAAATACGTCTTTTTTTCTTTTGGCGAATAAAACATTTACAGTTTTCTTTTTTATGAGCATAAAAAGACAAAATTTCAGTTTAAATCCTTACCTTTGTGCACTAGAAAAAAATAATAATATAGGAAAATATGTTAGCAAAAATAGAACAGTTACTTCAGGAAGTGGAGAACTTAACTGCTTCGAATGCAGAAGAGCTGGAGGCTCTGCGCATAAAATACCTAAGTAAAAAAGGTATAATCAATGCGCTTATGGCGGATTTCCGCAATGTACCCGCTGAACAGAAAAAAGAAGTCGGCATGAAACTGAATGAATTGAAGAATCATGCTCAGGAGCGTATTAATACACTGAAAGAAGCTTTCGAATGTCAGGATAACAGCGCAGCTGAACTGGACCTGACTCGTACTGCTTACCCGATAGAGCTGGGTACACGTCACCCGCTAAGCATCGTACGTAACGAAATAATCAATATTTTCAACAGATTGGGATTCACTATTGCTGACGGTCCGGAAGTAGAAGACGACTGGCATGTATTCTCATCTATGAACTTCCCCGAAGATCATCCGGCACGCGACATGCAGGATACTTTCTTCATAGAAAGTCACCCTGATATTATCTTACGTACACATACTTCATCTGTACAGAGCCGCGTAATGGAAGTTTCTAAACCTCCTATCCGCGTAATCTGTCCGGGACGTGTGTATCGTAACGAAGCTATCAGCTATCGTGCACACTGCTTCTTCCATCAGGTAGAAGGATTGTATATCGATAAGAATGTTTCATTCACAGACTTGAAACAAGTTTTGCTTCAGTTTGCACAAGAAATGTTCGGTCCTGAAACAAAAATCCGTCTGCGCCCTTCATACTTCCCGTTCACTGAACCTAGTGCGGAAATGGATATCAGCTGCGATATTTGTGGTGGCGAAGGATGTCCTTTCTGTAAATATACAGGATGGGTAGAAATTTTGGGTTGCGGTATGGTTGACCCTGCTGTACTCGAAGCTAACGGTATCGACAGTAAAGTTTACACTGGTTATGCATTCGGTATGGGAGTAGAACGTATTGCCAACTTAAAATATAAAGTAAAAGATTTGCGTATGTTCTCGGAAAACGATACTCGTTTCCTCGAAGAATTCGAAGCAGCAAACTAATTTTTTATTATATATAAAGAAACGCGGATTAACGCAGGCTCTTTATAGATTCAACCTTAAAGAATTCTGTAAAAGTCTATGTTAATCCGCGTTTTGCAAATTTCAAATATGGAAAAGGAACGTCTTATTACACCAAGCTATTGTTGTATACTGGCAGCCAATTTCCTTTTATATTTCGGCTTTTGGCTATTGACTCCAGTCCTTCCGTTTTATCTTTCAGAGATATTCGAGGCTTCAAATACGACAATAGGTATAGTGCTTTCCTGCTATACCATTTCCTCTCTTTGTATCCGTCCGTTTTCCGGATATTTTCTCGATACTTTTGCCCGTAAACCTCTCTACCTGATTGCCTACTTTATCTTTACACTGATATTTGCCGGATATATGGTAGCTGGCTTGCTGACATTATTCATTATTTTTCGTGTGATACACGGTATATCATTCGGTATGGTTACAGTTGGCGGAAATACGGTAGTAATAGACATTATGCCTTCCAGTCGTCGCGGAGAAGGTTTAGGATATTATGGACTGGCAAACAATCTGGCTATGTCCATCGGACCGATGTTCGGATTGTTCCTTCATAGCGGAGGAGCTTCATATATCACCATTTTTTCTTATTCACTGGGCTCTTGCATATTAGGCTTTCTGGCAGCTACCATGGTGAAAACACCCTATAAACCTCCCGTAAAAAGAGAGCCGATTTCATTGGACCGGTTTATTTTATTAAAAGGACTTCCTGCCGGATTCAGCTTATTACTGTTATCTATTCCCTACGGCATGACAACAAACTACGTAGCAATGTATGCCAAACAAATAGGTATCACTGCAGAAACAGGATTCTTCTTTACTCTTATGGCTGTAGGAATGGCTATCAGCCGACTCTTCAGCGGACGCCTGGTAGACAAAGGAATGATTACACAGGTCATCTCAGCCGGGTTATACCTCGTCTGTATCTGCTATTTCGGCCTGACAGCCTGCGGATGGCTTATCAATTGGAACAGTTCATTTACTATTATTTTATTCTTCCTTATCTCCCTATTGCTTGGAATCGGGTTTGGAACAATGTTTCCCGCTTATAACACCTTATTCGTCAACCTTGCCCCTAACAGCCAACGAGGAACGGCTACAAGCACTTATCTGACCTCATGGGATGTCGGATTAGGAATAGGAATGCTGAGTGGAGGATACATTGCAGAAATAGCTTCTTTTCGAGCAGCCTATCTGTTTGGAGCCTTTCTGACTGTAGTTTCTGTTATTTACTTCCATTTTAAAGCCGGCCCGCATTTCCTGAAGAATAAACTCAGATAAACCAAGAATCTCTTATTCTTTATAGGTAAAAACAAATATATGCGAAAGCTTATTGTTTACATTCGTAATTTGGACTGATAAGATAAACGAACGGAATAATTCTACATGATCATAAATAAACGCAGGTAGATAATTTTTATATGCACCCAGATTCTGTGCCAGCTTATCTACATCTGCCACCATAATAAAGGATGCATCGCGCGATAGATTCGAAACACACTCATCAAACAACGTGTGTTGCGGAATAGACAATACTTGCGAAATGCAGGAATCCACCTTTTCCTGACCGGAAAGGATGAGCACACTATCCTCACGAAGAGGCTGAATGGACTTTAACCGTTCTTCTACCCGATATAGGCATGAATCGGAAGCATACATAGAGCCACTCAGATAAAACACTTCACTATTCAAATGAATATCAAATTCACTCCAACAATCAGTATTTTCTTCTGCCAGCAAAGGTATCGACGCTGTATGTCCGTATAAAGTCAAAAAATTTGCCGTCTTAGTATGAGCGATAGAAGTAAATCCGACATCCTGGCGCAATGACTTCTCGTCTTTCTCGGCATCTATTACTTTTTCTATCAGATTCTTCTGATAACTGACAGCCAAAAATCCCTTGCCATTGTAACAAGATATGAAATCATTATTACTTACGGGGTAAATCTCTATCGTTTTTCCTCTATAAGTTTCTTTTTTAGCTGAAAAAGAAAATCCCTTTCTGGTTATCATTTCGCGAATGAAGTTCCTTCCAGATTCATTGGTACGGAAATACATAACCAAATTACGAGAAGAAATCGGAGCATGAAAACTCACCATCATATAATTCATCTGATTATGTAAATCGTGAGCATTCTCTACGATGTAAGGAATCATGTCTTCTCCCACAACAGAAAAAAGTCCACTGCTTTGAAGTGTATCAAGCTGTCCTGCATAAGCAGCCTGTGGAAACTCATTGACCATAAACTCAATATTATCAGTTTCCAAAAGTCCGATACAATCAGAAGGAACAACAGCAAGCAAATCAGCATCCTTTCCACTTTCTGCAAGACTCAAACGAGCAAAACTATAAAGCCCTACTCCTATGCAAAAAAGTATAACAGAAAGTATTACACCTAATTTACCAACTGTACGCAATTTCATAGTTATTTATATTTTTTATGCAAATATAAACAAATAATAAAGAAAAGCAAACTGGAAACACAAAAAAGCGACCTTCACTTGAAGATCGCTTTCATTTTCAGAAGGGTGACTAGTGGGACTCGAACCCACGACATTCAGAACCACAATCTGACGCTCTAACCAACTGAACTATAGTCACCATATTAAAAATGGTTGCTTCTATGAAAGGGTGACTAGTGGGACTCGAACCCACGACATTCAGAACCACAATCTGACGCTCTAACCAACTGAACTATAGTCACCATGTTGATTACCCTTTCAAAAGCGAGTGCAAAGATATATGTTTATTTTGAATTTGCAAACACTTTTGAGAAAAATCTTTCATAAAAGTTCATTTTATGCTGTAAAACCTTCTAGAAGAAGCATTATTTATATATAGCCTTCTTACCAGCCAGCAATGTATTCTTCATCAACGATACAATTGTCATCGGTCCTACACCACCGGGAACTGGAGTTATATATGAACATTTTGGAGCTACTTCATCAAATTTCACATCACCGGTAAGTTTAAATCCTGATTTTTTTGTTGCATCGGGTACACGAGTTGTACCGACATCAATCACAACAGCCCCTTCCTTAACCATATCTGCCTTTACAAAATTAGGCTGTCCCAAAGCTGCTATAATTATATCCGCTTCACGGCATTCTTTCACCAAATCTTTACTACGGCTATGGCAGACTGTTACGGTAGCATCACCCGGATATGCTTTCTGCATCATCAGCATTGCCATTGGTTTTCCGACAATATTACTTCTTCCAAGTACAACACATTTTTTACCCTGGGTTTCTATATTATAGCGTCGAAGCAGTTCCAAGATACCATTGGGAGTTGCAGAAACATAACAAGGAAGCCCGATGGACATACGGCCTACGTTTATCGGATGGAATCCATCAACATCTTTACGATAGTCGATTGTTTCTATAACTTTCTGTTCTGAAATATGTTTAGGCAAAGGCAATTGTACGATAAATCCATCCACATCGGGATCATTATTCAGCTCTTGCACTTTCGCCAGAAGTTCTTCTTCGGTCACATCACTTTCGTAACGAATAAGAGTAGATTTGAAACCGCAAACTTCACAAGCCTTTACTTTTGCTGCAACATAGGTTTCACTACCCCCATCGTGCCCTACCAAAACCGCAGCCAGATGTGGACGCTTACCGCCACGGGCAACTATATCGGCAACTTCAGCAGCAATTTCCTGCTTTACTTGTTCCGAAACCTCTTTTCCATTAATTAATATCATAATATAAACTGCAATTATTAGGTTATCTGTAGTATTAACAAATGTACAATTTTTCAGGGATGCTTAACCGAGAAAAAGAACGGTTTATGTTTTATTAACACTGATTCAGTTTGTATTCTACCCATCTATCAGTGGGTACGACGAGGTTTCCAAGAGCGAGAAACAAGCCTCAAAACAAAAAACTTTTTATTTCACAGGTAAATCTGCATATTTTTTTCTACCCAGCAGTTTCGACTGCCACAGGATGCTGAATTTAAAACGTTCTGGAATATCTGCGAGAACAGTCTTATCCAAATTCTCCTGACGAGCTGAAGCAAATTCCGGACGTAAACGAAGAAATTCTTTTCTAGCCTGAAGTACCGCACGAAAATTAGAAACATCTCCTTTAAGCAGAAAGAACAAGGCTGCGAGATAGTCCAAGCATGTACGTATCCGCATTACTGAAACAAGCTCTTCAGCCGGAAGATTTTTATAAAGCATAAGCAGGTTATTGCGAAAGTTCAAGAACGTCTTCCGAGGATTTTCTTTCTTCAATGTAGCCCCACCTACATGATAGACTACGCTTTGAGGCAGGCAAACCAGCTCATAGCCACGGCTGCGCAAACGCCAGCACAAGTCTATTTCTTCCATATGTGCAAAGAAACGTCCGTCGAGTCCCCCTACTTCCCGATATTTGTCAAGCCTGATAAATAAAGCTGCACCCGTAGCCCAGAAAATGGAAACCGGAGCATCATATTGTGCAATATCCTTTTCTACCGTATCAAACACACGGCCGCGACAGAACGGATACCCATATCGGTCGATAAATCCACCAGCCGCCCCTGCATATTCAAAATATTCTTTATTTTTCCAGTCGAGAATTTTAGGCTGGCAAGCTGCAACCTCCGGATGCAAATCCATATATGATACCATTGCAGACAACCAGTCTGATGAAACTTCCACATCGCTGTTAAGCAGCACAACATATTCAGCATCAACCTGTTCCAATGCTTTATTATATCCATCTGCAAAACCATAATTCTCAGGCAGACGAATCAGACGGACAGAAGGAAACTCTTCCTCTACTATCCGGCAGGAATCATCAGATGAGCCATTATCGGCTACACAAACCTCTATTCCCTCTTCTTGCGAACACGAAATGACAGAAGGCAAAAAACGGCGCAGCATATCTGCGCCATTCCAGTTTAATATAACGACCGAAACTTTTATCATAATATAATACCTTTCAACGCGGTTCCGTCATCATTAAAATCACCTAAACGTACGCGTATTAACTGATTGTCTAAAGCATCGTTCTGCTCCAGTTCTACACGGATATAATTATCGGTGAACCCATGCATAGGACAACCTGGCTTGGAGTGTTCCATCAATACAGTTGCTTCCTGACCAATATGACGAGCATAAAAACTTCTTGTCTTTTCGTCCGATAATGCCAGTAAACGCTGGCTTCTTTGATGTTTATCGTCGGGAGAAACTACATAATCTATTTTCAAAGCCTGAGTACCAGGGCGTTCCGAATAACTGAACACATGAAGCTGGGTTACATCCAACCCTTGTATAAACTCATAAGCCTGTTCAAAGTATTCGGGCGTTTCTCCTCTTGTACCGACAATCACATCTACACCGATAAAGGCATCGGGCATCAGAGACTTGATTTTATGTATCTTGGAAGCAAAAAGCGCAGTATCATACCGGCGACGCATCAATTTAAGCACCTCATCACATCCCGACTGCAACGGAATATGGAAATGAGGCATAAAACGACGTGACCGTGCTACGTACTCTATAATCTCATCAGTAAGCAGGTTAGGCTCAATGGAAGAAATTCGATACCGCTCAATGCCTTCCACCGCATCAAGTGCCTTTACCAAATCGAAGAAACTTTCTCCTGTAGTTTTTCCGAAATCACCTATATTTACTCCAGTAAGTACAATTTCTTTTCCACCTTCTGCTGCCACTTGACGAGCTTGCTCTACCAGATCAGCAATTTTACCATTACGACTTCTTCCTCGCGCAAAAGGTATAGTACAATACGAACAAAAATAATCACATCCATCTTGTACTTTCAGGAAATAACGGGTACGGTCACCTCTAGAACATGAAGGAACAAAGGTACGTATATCCTTTGTGGCAGTAGTGATAGCTTCACCATGCTCATGCTTCTCCAAATTTCCCAAATATTTCATCAGATCGCCTTTCTGTTCTGCTCCCAAAACCAGATCGACTCCCTCAATATCTGCTACCTGTCCAGGCTTCAGCTGCGCATAACATCCAGTCACTACGATAAAAGCTCCCGGATGCTCTTTTGCCAAACGATGAATAGCCTGACGGCATTTTTTATCTGCCATTTCAGTGACCGAACAGGTATTAATTACACAAATATCAGCCTGCTCACCTTTACGTACGGTACGGACTCCTACTTCCTTAAGCATTTTTCCAATGGTAGAAGTTTCCGCAAAGTTCAGTTTACAGCCTAATGTATAATAAACAGCCTTTTTATTTTGAAAAATAGTTGTATCTGTCATACTTTAAATATAATAATTTGAATGCAAAGTTACGTATTATTATCGGAACACAAAGATAAGGAAGAGAGAGCTTTCACCACCGAAAAAACATCTCCCCTAAAAACATGCAGAAAAATCGTTTAAATATACGAATATTCTCCCATATTTCCATATCCGAAAACATCTTTTATGAAGAAAAGTATTTTAAAACATATTTTTTTTGAAAAAAAATGCCCTAAAGAGAACAACGTATTAAAAAAGTCTATATCTTTGCATCGTTTTAAGAAAACAACATAAGTATTACAGATTTTAAAAAGCAAAGAAAATGAAAAAATTAGTATTTTTGTTCGTAGCATTCGCTGCTGTATCTTTCGCATCTTGCGGTAACAAAGCAGCTAACAATGAATCAACAGTTGACTCAACTGCAGCAGTTGAAACAGTAGAAGAAGCAGCTCCAGTTGTTGACTCTACAGCAGTAGTAGCTGACTCAGCAGCAGTTGATTCTGCAGCAGTAGTAGCTGAATAATTTCGAACAACATTCGAGAGAATTGAAAGTCTGGCATGCGAAAGCATTCAGACTTTTTTTATGCCCTTTTATATCCTCTGATGAGCGATAAGAAATATTTCTTTTACCACCTTCCCTATCTTTACGCAGTAAAGTCTCTACCAATCATATTCTTTTGCTAAAAACATGCTCTTGTTTACTTCTCTTTTTGTACAAAAGAGAGAAACATTCGTACAAAAATTTCAAAAATATCCTGATATTTTTCCAGACTCTTGAGGAAGAATAAATCAGCATATCCACAAATTTCTGTAACTCTCCCATCTATTCCACTAGAGAAACAAAAAATCCAGCCCCTCATTTAGTAAAAAGAAAAACACTATAAATACCACCTTTTGCAAAACTCCTCCTATTCTTACCATCTCCTAAAAAATAATTACTGGCCATTATTTCAACCAGCAAGATCCACCAGCATAAACATAACTAACAATCAAGCAATTTTGAATATACCTATTAAGATAATAAAAAAAAGAAATCCCGAGCAGATTTTCATCTACTCGGGATCTTATCAAGTATTTACAGACTGCAAAATTAAGCTTCTTCTGCAACAACTTCGAAAGGAATTTCAACAGAAACTTCCTTGTGAAGTTTAACGACTGCTTTGTAATGACCAACTTCTTTTACAGAATCCTTAACAACGATAATCTTACGATCGATGTTGTGACCCAATTTAGCCAATTCTTCAGCAATCTGAATATTACCAACTGAACCATAGATAACGCCAGTTGCGCTAACTTTTGTAGCAATTTTCAAAGATACATCTTTCAAAGATTCTGCTACTGCTTCAGCATCTTTCTTAATCTTTTCCAATTTGTGAGCACGCTGTTTCAATTCTTCAGCCAACATTTTCTTTGCAGCTGGAGAAGCGATAACTGCTTTGCCTGTCGGAATAAGATAGTTACGACCATAACCTGACTTAACGGTTACAATATCATTCTTGTAGCCCAAGTTAACTACGTCTTCTTTCAAAATAATTTCCATACTCTTATTCCTCCTTTAATTATTTCATCATATCAGTTACGAAAGGCAGCAAAGCCAAGTGACGAGCTCTCTTAACAGCCTGCGCAATACGACGCTGGAACTTCAATGAAGTACCTGTAATACGGCGCGGAAGGATTTTACCCTGTTCGTTCAAGAATTTCTTCAAGAATTCAGGATCTTTGTAGTCGATATACTTAATACCACTCTTTTTGAAACGGCAGTATTTTTTCTTCTTAACGTCTACTGAAGGCGGAGTTAAATATCTGATTTCTGATTGTTGCTGTGCCATGATTAGTTTTCCTCCTTTTTAGTTGATTTTACATTTCTTCTCTTAGCAGCGTATTCTGCAGCGTATTTGTCCATCTTGAAAGTCAAGAAACGGATAACACGTTCGTCACGACGGTAGTTTACTTCAAGTTTTTCAATAACCGACGGTTCTGCTTTAAATTCAATCAGTTGATAGAAACCTGTAGATTTCTTCTGAATTGGGTAAGCCAATTTCTTCAATCCCCAGTTTTCTTCATTAATGATCTCCGCACCCTCCTGTGTAAGGATAGCTTTGAACTTCTCTACCGCTTCCTTCATCTGAACATCAGACAAAACGGGAGTTAAAATGAAAACGGTTTCGTATTGATTCATACTATACGTTAATTAAATTATTAATAATAAATTTTTCAAATGCGGCGCAAAGTTACGACTTTTTCTCTAATATACAAACCATTGCATTCTTTTTATATGATAAAGAATGTTATTTTGAGGCATTTTCATATACCATATATAGTAAAAGTATCGTATATTTGCGTAGTTGTTTAAACAATAATTACATGATAGAACAGTTTAACTTTGACATACAGCTCATTTTTGCGATCCTAAACGGAAAGGTTTCTGCTGCAATCAACCGTAAGCTAAGCCGTAATTTCCGACAGAATGGAATGGAGATAACCCCTGAACAATGGACCGTATTATTGTTCTTATGGGAAAAGGACGGAGTTACCCAGCAGGAGTTATGTAATGCGACTTTTAAGGACAAACCTAGCATGACTCGTCTGATAGACAACATGGAGCGCCAGCATCTGGTAGTACGTATATCGGATAAAAAAGACCGACGTACCAATTTGATACATCTTACAAAAACAGGAAAGGAACTGGAAGAAATGGCACGCTTTATAGCCAACAAAACATTAAAGGAGGCTCTTCACGGGCTGACATTGGAGGAATTAAGAGTGAGCCAGGAAGTTCTACGCAAAATCTTTACCAATACAAAAGACTAAGAGTAAGCTTTTTTATTTTTTTTCATCAAATAATTTCTTCAATACAAGAATTATCCTTTAATTTGTAACCAAGAAAAAATAAACCATAAAATAGAAGACACACATGAAAAGCTTATTAAAGAACTTAGGATTGTTACTGGTTATTATCGGAGCAGTAATCCTGATTATTTGCTACTATGGAGGCAACGTAAACGACAATGCGATTTTGGCAACTTCTTTGGTTCTCATCATCGTTGGATTAATTTCTCATATCGTTCTGAATAAACGTATTGCCGATTAATATTGAGCTAACAAAAAAGAGAAATAAAAAAGCCTGGGTTTTATAAACTCAGGCTTTTTTATTTCAGTTATCAGTTATTTCTTATTCTTGCTCTGGGGTAATCAATTTATATCCTTTACCATGGATATTGATAATCTCGATAGAATCATCATCTTTCAGATGCTTACGCAATTTAGTGATATACACATCCATGCTTCGTGCGTTAAAGTAATTATCATCTATCCAGATAGTCTTCAATGCAAAGTCACGCTGAAGAATTTCATTAGCATGAGCGCAAAGCAATCCTAACAATTCAGACTCTTTAGTTGTCAGTTTAGTCTGCTTATCGCCAATAGACAAAATCTGTTTCTGAGTATCGAATGTGAAACGTCCGATTTTATACATGTTACTTTCCTTATTGCGTTTTCCACGTACACGACGTAAAATAGCTTCGATACGGAAAGTCAGCTCTTCCATACTGAAAGGTTTAGTAATATAGTCATCAGCACCAATCTTGAATCCTTCCAGAATATCTTCCTTCAGTGTTTTGGCTGTAAGGAAAATAATAGGAATTTCAGCATTTGCCTGACGTATTTCCTGTGCCAAAGTAAAACCATCTTTCTTAGGCATCATTACATCAAGTACACACAAATCGTATTTATTTTTCAAAAAGGCCTTGAAACCAGCTTCACCGTCAGGAAACAACTCTGCCGAATATCCTTTTGCCTGCAAATATTCTCTTAAAAGCATGCCAAGATTCTCATCATCCTCGCACAACAAAATACGCAATTTTTCGTCCATATCAATCTTCTTTAAATAAAGGTAATACAATAATAAATTTAGTTCCTACATTCAGTTCACTTTCGGCACGTATAGTTCCCTTGTGATCTGTAATTATCTTCTTTACATAGGCCAAGCCCAAACCAAAGCCTTTCACATCGTGTAAGTTGCCTGTATGAACCCGGTAGAACTTTTCAAATATTTTTTTCAGGTTTTCTTTCTTTATACCGATACCATTATCTTCTATCGATATATGAAGCTTGCCTGATTCATTCCAAGTACGGACTTTCAGATGAATATTAACATCCGGTTTCTTATATTTCAATGCATTATCCAAAAGATTGAATATTACATTCGTAAAATGCATTTCATCTACATAGATGAACGGATCGTCGGCATCCAGAGCAACATCCAAAGTTCCGTTACAGTTTTCCACCTTCAGACGGAATGTGTTGGTTACACCGTAAACCAATTCATTGGCATCAACCTCTTTTTTCTTCAGCGTTGCCTTTTGTCGTTCAAACATAGACATCTGCAAAACCTTTTCTACCTGGAAACGCAATCGTTTGGTTTCATCATTTATAACCCCAGAAATATGCTTAAACATGGCAGGCGATTTACCTACGGCCGGATCATTCAACATCTGGGCAGCCAAAGAAATAGTAGAGATAGGTGTCTTGAATTCATGAGTCATATTGTTAATGAAATCATTCTTTATCTCTGTCAGTTTCTTCTGACGGAAAATGATGTATATGGTAAAAATAAAAGTCACCAACAATACCAGCGTAAAAATAATAGATGGTATCATGAACCGTACAGAACTGAAAATGTAATTGTCCATTGTCGGGAAAAAGACATTTACAAATCCCATCTTTGCGGGAGGATCCTTTTCGAACAGCAACCGAGAGTAAACCTTTTCGTTATCGTATTCATAGTCAGAGCAACGATAAATTTCTTTATTGTCACGGTCTGTCACCGTAAAATGATAAGGTATGTCTACCCCGTTATTCTTTAATTCCGAATTCAGAAAATAATCCAGCTGTTTGAAATTTACTCGTTCTTTCAACGGCTTATCACTCGCCGTATAAAGAATATTGTAAACTACCTCATTCAACAAAGCACGCTGGTAGATATAACGTTCTTTTACGATCTCCTGCAACGTACGTGAAGTCTGAGGAATATTCTTTCCGGTTGAAATAATCTCTTTAGGAATACTAGAAGGACGATTTATCACAGTTTTCCACTCGAAAGTAGAAATCGTACTTCCATCGGAAGAACCGATTAATACACTTCCACTAGACTGAGACTGATGTTGACCTTGAAATTGTTGAGAAAGCTGTGCAGCACGTTCAGTGGCCGCAACATCTTTTTCAAGATATTTTTTCGTTTCCACCAACTCTAAGTTATGAACAGCCTGAGCAAGACTCCGTCCTACATTCTCTTCGAACTGCTCCTTGCGCATCTTGACCATCTCTTCTATATAACTTACCTGCAAATAGAGCAAGCTAAGAAAAGAGAGTCCCATTACAATACCTAATATCCAAATAGTTGACTTTTTCATGAAGGCAAAATTAAACAGCTATCACTTACAAGATACTCTGCTTAACATGTTTTAATCCGTGATTCTCTTATATTAACGAAAAGCGGATATTTACATATTATTTTAAAAACTTTACGCCACACATTACTCTGCTTTAATGCAAAAATAATAAAATTTTAAATTAATAACAAACAAAGTATGCTAATTGTTTAAGCTTCGTTAAATAAAAAAGGCCGCATTTTTAAGAAATGCGACCTTTGCAACCTATAAAAACAACAACTAGAAAGTTTATACCTCTTCTTTTTCTTGTTCTTCGAATTCTTTCATCAACTTATTCTGAACATCAGTCGGCACAAGTTCATAACTTGCAAACTTCATAATGAACGAAGCGCGTCCTCCTGTAAGTGAGCTCAATGCTGTAGAATAATTAGACATTTCTTTCAAAGGTACCTTTGCAGCAAGCTTTTCATAACCTTTTTCACTGCTCATACCCATAATCATACCTCTACGGCCTTGCATATCACTCATAACATCACCCAGTTTATCACTTGGTACGAATACTTCTACGTCATAAATAGGTTCCAGAATCTTCGGACCAGCATTTTTAAAGGCTTCACTGAAGGCCTGACGTCCGGCCAGCATGAAAGAAATTTCATTTGAATCTACCGGATGCATCTTACCGTCATAAACAATTACACGTACATCACGGGCATACGAACCGGTCAAAGGTCCCTGTTCCATACGGCTCATGATACCTTTCAAAATAGCCGGCATGAAACGAGTATCAATAGCACCACCTACTACACTGTTAACAAATACCAATTTACCGCCCCATTCCAGATCAATTGTTTCTGTACTCTTTACATTCATCTTAAATTCCTGGCCGTTGAATTTATACAGTTCAGGAGCAGGCATTCCTTCATAATAAGGTTCTACAATCAGATGAACTTCACCAAACTGACCAGCTCCTCCCGACTGTTTCTTGTGGCGATAATCGGCACGAGCAGCTTTTGTAATAGTTTCACGATATGGAATCTTAGGTTCATAGAACTGTACCTGAAGCTTTTCATTGTTTTCCAGACGCCATTTCAAGGTACGCAAGTGGAATTCACCCTGACCATGAACCAAAATCTGTTTCAACTCTTTAGACTGTTCTACTACCCAAGTCGGATCTTCCTCACGCATGCGGTTCAATACAGCCATCATCTTTTCTGTATCAGCTTCATTGACCGGCTTAATAGCACGAGTATATTTCGGATTCGGATACTTAATAAAGTTAAAACGATTTTCGCAGTCTTTACCATTCAAGGTATTTCCTGTCTTCACATCTTTCAGTTTCACTGTACATCCGATATCTCCCGCACGAAGTTCGTCTACCTTTTCACGGTTAGCTCCGGCACATACATAAAGCTGTGCCATGCGTTCTTTAGAACCACGATCGGCATTATTCAAATCATCACCTTCGTGTACAACTCCACTCATAACCTTGAAGTACTGTACATCTCCGATATGTGGTTCAACTGCTGTTTTAAAGAAATACAAAGAAGTAGGTCCGTTTGCATCAGGAGCAACAGGAACACCACGTGTATTATGTACAGTAGGCATTTCATCAACAAATGGAACGACATTACCCAAGAATTCCATCAGTCGGCGAACTCCCATATCTTTACCTGCACATACACAGAAAACAGGGAACATACCACGTGCAGCCAATCCTTTACGAATACCTTCACGCATTTCGTCTTCTGTAAGCGATTCAGATTCGAAGAATTTCTCCATCAAAGTTTCATCATGTTCGGCAGCAGCTTCTACCAGAGTCTTATGCCAAGCCTGAGCTTTTTCCATTTCCTCAGCAGGAATTTCTTCGATAGTCGGTGCTCCACCGTCAGGACCCCATGAATATTTTTTCATCAAAAGTACATCGATCAACGAATTGAAGTCTGGTCCTGTAGCCAACGGATACTGAACCGGAACAACTTTAGAACCGTAATTTTCCTTCAACTGTTCCAATACATGATCGAAATCACATTTTTCACTATCAAGCTGGTTTACCAGGAAAATCACAGGTTTTCCCAACTTTTCAGTATAACGGAAATGATTTTGTGTACCTACTTCGGGACCATACTGGCCATTCAACAATAAAATAGCCGTATCCGTTACGTTCAATGCTGTAATAGCAGCTCCCACAAAGTCATCACTTCCCGGACAGTCGATGATATTCAGTTTTTTGCCATTCCACTCTACATGATAAACGGTAGAGAAGACCGAGTAACCATACTCCTGCTCTACCGGAAAATAGTCGCTGACTGTATTTTTGGCAGTGATTCTGCCGCGACGTTTTATAATACCACTCTCATAGAGCAGCGCTTCTGTGAGGGTGGTTTTACCTGATCCGTCATTGCCAAGCAGGGCAATGTTTTTAATTTCGTTGGTCTGATATACTTTCATGGTATTTCAAGATTTAATTATTGAACAAAAGGATATGCTTTTCATATCTCTAACATAGTGATGCGCAAATTAGAAATTAATGAGCAGAAATGCAACAAATTTATTCGTGTTACTAAACTATGTTTTTAGACAGAAAACGTCAAGATTCATCTTTTTACCCTCTACGGCATCAGACTAAATACAATAAAAAAGGCCATGCCACAGCAAACCTAAATTGCCTTGACATGACCTTTTCTAAGGTATATAAAGAACTGTATTACCAGATATTTACACGGTTTTCAGGAGCAATATACATCGGACTTTCCGGAGTGATATTGAAGGCATCATACCAAGCCTGAATATGAGGCAGAGCACCATTTACACGCCATTCGCCCAATGAATGAGGATCTGATTTTGTACGAGAACGCATATCTTCTTCACGAGTATTGGCAGCCCATACGGTTGCATAAGCCAAGAAGAAACGCTGTTCCGGAGTAAATCCGTCTACATCACCCAGAGGATTTTCTTTCATTGCATTCTGGAATGCAAGATATGAAACATTCAGACCTCCATGGTCAGCCAGATTTTCACCCAAAGTCAGTTGTCCGTTAGCTTTCAGTCCCGGCAAAACTTCGATATTGTTGAAGAAATCAACCATCACTTTTGCACGAGCATCGAAACGTTCTGCATCACCTTCTGCCCACCAGTCGGTCAGGTTACCATTCTTGTCATACTGACGACCCTGATCATCGAATCCGTGAGTCATTTCATGACCGATTACTACACCGATAGCACCATAGTTGAATGCGTCATCAGCGTTCATATCGAAGAACGGATATTGCAGGATACCTGCCGGGAAACAGATTTCGTTAGTAGAAGGATTATAATAAGCATTTACAGTCTGTGGAGTCATCAGCCATTCATCCTTATCAACAGGTTTTCCCAGACGGCTGTACATGTCATCCAATCCCCATTTGTTTGCACGGCAAGCATTAGCCCAATAAGAGTCCTTCTTGATGTCCAGATTTGAATAATCTTTCCACTTGTCAGGATATCCCACCTTAACATGGAAAGTAGACAGTTTTTCCAAAGCAACCATCTTCGTGCTGTCACTCATCCATTCCTGAGCCTTAATACGTTCTCCAAGAGCATCCTGTAAATTCTTAACCAGCTTAACCATACGTTCTTTGGCTGCTGCAGGGAAATATTTTTCTACATACATTTGTCCTACAGCTTCACCCAGCATGCTTTCTACAGCGCTAACGGCACGCTTCCAGCGAGGAGAGTTCTGCTGACGTCCAGACAATACCTTTCCATAGAAATCGAAACGAGCTGTTACAAAGTCATCGCTCAGATAAGGAGCAGCAGCGTCCAGCAGATTATACTGTAAATAAGAGATATGTTTTGATACAGGAAGTGTGTTGATCAGTTTTTCAACTTCTTTCAGAGGTTCTATCTGCATCACGTTCAATTCAGTAACTTCCTTGATGCCCAAGCCTTTCAAATAAGTATCCCAGTCAATACCAGAGAAAGTCTTTTTCAGATCGGCATACGACATCTTATGGTAGTTAGCCTCTGGATTACGTTGCTGTACAGCGTTGAAAGCTTCCTTAGCGATAGAAGTTTCTATTTCCATTACATCAGCCATTTTCTGCTGAGCCTCAGCTTCAGAGAATCCTGCCAGAGTAAAGAGTTTAGCAATATATTTCTTGTAATTTTCACGCACATTTACAGTTGCGCTGTCATTATCGAGGTAATATTCTTTCTCACCCAAGTTAAATCCACCCTGAGCAATCTGGAACATATTGACATCACTGTTTTTCGGATCTGCATAAACAAAGCTTGAGAAATAAGTTCCGATACCACAGTTCAGCAGTTCTACTACCATAGGGATAATTTCTTTTTTATCCTTCAAAGCAGCAATTTTATCCATTTCTGCCTTTACCGGAGCCATGCCCTCTTTGTTAAGAGTCACGCTATCCATTGCCATGTTATACACATCCCCGATCTTCTGAGCCAGCGAACCCGGTTCATTCTGTTTAGAAGCCAGTCCTTCGATAAGTTCCTGCAATTGTTTGCGGTTGTTTTCAATCAGCACTTCAAATGTTCCATAACGAGAATACTCGTCTGTGAGAGGATGATTCTTCATCCAGCCGCCACATGCATAACGATAGAAATCCTGACTAGGAGCAACTGTAGTGTCAAGATTTTCCAAGTTGATACCGGAAGTAGTTTTAGCTTCCTTTTGTCCGGCACAACCTGTCATGGCAGCAGCAACCAGCACTGCCATAGCAGCAAAAAGTTTTGTTTTCATAATCAATTATAATTAGCAGTTTTAACTTTTAAGTTCTTCCAGTTCAAGAGAAACATTCTCCCATTCTTCTTCAGCATCCGATATCTGTTTTTTGAGTTGCTGATGCTGTTCGTATAATTTCATATCCGATGCCCCTTCTGGAGTAGCCATCCGTTCTTCCAGTTCGGCAACTTCTTTTTCCAGACGTTCAATAAGCGTTTCACAATCTGCAACCTGTTTTTCCAGTTTACGAATTTTTTTGTTCTGCTCTTTCTGTGCTTCGTACGAAAGTTTATTGTCACTGGCCTGTACCGGCTCTTCTTTCTTCGCAGCAGAAACAGTAGGCGACTGAGAAAGCTGAAGTTCATTGAGGTTTTCCATTTTCTTTTTCTGCAAGAAATCGTAAATCCCTCCAATATGTTCTTTCACTACACCTCCTCCAAACTCATAAACCTTTGTAACCAGTCCGTCCAAAAATTCACGGTCGTGAGAAACTACTATCACCGTACCGTCAAATTCACGGATAGCCTCTTTCAGCACATCCTTGGAACGCATATCCAAGTGGTTGGTAGGTTCGTCCAGTATCAGGAAGTTTACCGGTTCCAGCAACAGTTTTATCATCGCCAGTCGGCTCCGCTCCCCTCCCGAAAGCACCTTTACTTTCTTGTCGGAAGCTTCCCCGCCAAACATAAATGCCCCCAATATATCGCGTATTTTCAAGCGTATATCTCCTTTGGCTACAGAATCTATCGTATCAAAAACAGTCAGATTTCCATCAAGCAGCTGCGCCTGATTCTGCGCAAAATAGCCGATCTGTACATTGTGTCCTATTACCAGCTTTCCTTCGTATGGAATTTCATCCATGATACATTTCACGAGAGTTGACTTACCTTCACCGTTCTTTCCAACGAAAGCAACTTTCTCTCCACGATTGATAGTCAAAGTTACATCATGAAACACAACATTATCGCCATATGCTTTCTTTACCCCTTCGCAAATTACCGGATAATTGCCGGAACGCATGGCAGGAGGAAATTTCAAACGAAGTGCTGAGTTATCTTCTTCATCTATTTCAATAGGAACTATTTTCTCCAGTTGCTTGATACGGCTTTGTACCTGAACAGCTTTTGTCGCTTTATAGCGGAAACGCTCTATAAAGTCTTCAGTATCTTTTATCTCCTTCTGCTGATTTTCGTACGCACGCAACTGCTGTTCGCGACGTTCTTTACGGAGGACGACAAATTCATCGTAAGCAACCTTATAGTCATAAATACGTCCACAAGATATCTCGATAGTCCGGTTTGTTACGTTATTGATGAAAGCACGGTCGTGACTGACCAGCACAACAGCACCGGGACTCATTTTCAGGAAGTTTTCCAGCCATTGAATACTTTCAATATCCAAATGGTTAGTCGGCTCGTCCAGCAACAATACATCAGGCCGGCGTAACAACAGCTTTGCCAGCTCAATACGCATACGCCATCCTCCACTGAACTCACTGGTAGGACGATCAAAATCAGACCGGCTGAATCCGAGTCCGACCAAGGTACGTTCTATTTCCGCTCTGTAATTTGTACCGCCCATCATCAGGAAGCGTTCGTTATCGTGAGTAAACCGATCTATCAGTTCATGATAACTTTCCGAATCGTAATCCGTACGGTCGGCAAGTTCCTGATTCATTTTTGCCAACTTATCCTGTAACTCGAATATATGTTCGAATGCCATTTCGGCCTCAGCCATTACCGTACGCGTATCACTCAGAATCATCACCTGAGGCAAATATCCAATTGTTACTCCTCGCTGTACAGCAACATTCCCTTCAGTAGGTTGTTGCAGGCCTGCCAGAATCTTCAGCATGGTCGATTTTCCCGCACCATTTTTACCTACTAATGCTATACGGTCTTTCTTATTTATAACAAATGAAACATCCTCGAACAAAGGAGTAACTCCAAACTCAACTTTCAGTCCTTCAATAGAAATCATATATTCGTTTCAACTTTACAAAGTGCAGGCAAAGGTAGCATTTATTTCCTTTTATTTTATACATTTGCTTATACAAATCAATCATTATATTACTTATTTATGAAAAACGCGACAAAAAAATTTCTTCTATTATCCGCCGGCATATGTATTTGCTGTCACTCAAGCGGACATTTTAAAACACATCCGGGCATGCCTATCCACATAACGGAAGAAGGAAAAATCGTATATTATGCTTACCCTAACGGCGACCGGGTTCCTGATTTTTCATATTGCGGATATCAGCGATCGGAACATCCCATTCCTTATATAGAAGCCAAAGTCTATGTTCATCCGCCTCAAGGTGATGCAACAGCCGTCATCCAGCGGGCAATTGATTATGTCAGTTCTCTCCCCTTGCAGGATAATCAGTTCCGGGGAGCTATACAGCTGCTTCCGGGCATATACCACATCGAAGGACAGTTATTGATACGCAAAAGCGGTATTGTACTACGTGGTAGCGGATGCAACGCTTCAGGAGGAACAGTTTTGCAAGCAAAAGGATTTACAAAAAACGAATTAATCCGTATACTGGGATATGACAATGCCGAAACATCCGACAGCCTGAAAGTTTCCGACAAATATGTTCCTGTAAATGCAACTTTCATTCCTTTAGCTTCGGCCGACAAGCATTTAAAGGTTGGAGATAAAATACGGGTAATACGCCCGTGTACTCCCGAGTGGCTTGCAGAGCTAGGAACAGACCGTCTGGGTAACCAGCAGGAGTACAACTTTTCGAAATGGCAGCCCGGACAATACACCATGGCATGGGAACGTAACGTCACTCAAGTCAGTGAGGAAGGTATCGAAATAGACGTGCCAATTACCATGAGCCTTGATCCTGAATATGGAGGAGGATATGTCACTCCCCTGAAATGGACCGGACGTATATATAATATAGGTATAGAAAACTTATGCTGCATTTCCGATTTTGATGCGGCCAATCCCAAAGATGAAAATCACCGCTGGCAGGCTATTACCTTCAATCACATACAAGATGGATGGGTAAGAAGAGTAACAGCCAAGCATTTTGCCGGTTCGGCAGTGATGTTGCTGGAAGGAAGCAGCCAGATAACCGTAGAAGACTGTAAGTTTCTGGAGCCGGTTTCAGAAATAGCAAATCATAGGCGGTATGCCTTTCACACTCTCGGCCAGCAAACACTTTTCCAGCGTTGCTATTCCGAAAACGGCTATCGTGATTTCAGTGTCGGAAAAGGTGTGCCAGGGCCCAATGCCTTCGTGCAATGTCATTCAGAATGTCCTTACAGTTTCAGCGGGTCTACCGGAGGATTTTCCAACGGTATTCTGATGGACAAGATTACCGTATCCGGGGGAAACCTGGAGTATGGCTATCGCGACATATCCGATCAGGGAGCAGGATGGACTGCTGCCAATTCTCTTTTCTGGCAAGGCCGGGCTTCACAGACTCACTGTGTTACCCCTCCGACAGCACACAACTGGGCTTATGGTATGTGGACTCAGCCTTACGGCAACGGATATTATCAGTTATCCCATACATTCATAAAACCGGAAAGCATATTTTACGCACAGCTGACAGAACGTACAGGAAAGAAACAAGAGCTGGAAGAAAATAAGATTTTTGTTTATCATACACTCGAAACAGCCAAACCTACGGTAGAATATGCAGCTTGGATGTCTAAGCAATCATTACACCCTGATATCCGAATGGATAAATGGATAGACAGTATGATTGTGTCATACCCAATAGATTGCAGCATACATGACATTCCGGAAATTTCACAAGTAAAATATAAACCGAGAAAAGAACATACTGATGCCGTAAAGTCTGCTCCGCTCACTATCCGTAACGGATGGGTGATACGAGGAAGTCAGATTATGACCAGAGGTACTTATCCACATAAGTCGGAACCGGGAACAACAGGATGGCAGGGCATTGGTTCACTCACTCTTTTTTATCCGGGAAGAACCGGACACGGATATACGGAAGAACCGGACAGCATTGCCCGGCAACTGGAAGCATCGGGAAGCCATGTGTTGCACCACCGCACGGGATTATGGTACGAACGCCGGCGAAACGATCATGAACGGAACATGCAGGCTGACTCGGAGGTCTGGGCTCCTTTCAACGAATATCCATACAGTCGCAGTGGAACAGGAGAAGCACAAGACCGACTGAGTAAATACGATTTAAATAAATTCAATCCCTGGTATTGGTACAGACTCAAACAGTTTGTCGACCTTGCCGACAGAAAGAATCTGTTACTCTGGCACGACCATTACAACCAGCATAATATCATAGAAGAAGGAGCGCACTGGTGTGACTATCCCTGGCGTTCAGCAAATAACATCAACAATCTTGGATTCCCCGAGAAAACATTGTTTGCAGGCGACAAGCGTGTATATATGGCCGAACAATTTTATGACATAACCCGTCCGGTTATCAGAAAATATCATCAGTTGTTTATCCGGCAAAGCGTTAATACGTTCCACGACAACAATGGAGTCATACACAGCATCGGAATGGAATATACCGGTCCGTTACATTTCATGAAGTTCTGGCTGGAAGAAATCGCTTCCTGCCCCAACCATCAACTGGTAGCTCTGACTGCAACCAAGGATGTGCAGGATGCCGTTCTGCAAGATTCTCTCTATAATAAAATGGTAGACATCATCGACATCCGGCAATGGCACTATCGTAACGACGGAAGCTTGTATGAGCCCCAAGGAGGATGTAGTCTGGCTCCCCGACAGTGGGCACGACTCATCGATCCCGGTACAACTTCTTGTGAAAGCATTTATCGGGCTGTATACGAATATCGTTCCCGTTATCCGGAAAAAGCGGTAACCTACAACGCTGCCATGCCACGCAACGTCGAAGGTAATGCAGCCAACTGGGCTGTTTTCATGGCAGGCGGTTCACTGGCAAAAGTTCCTCCTATCGAAGCTATGGATGTATATACACTGGCTTCAGAGTTTCAGCCTGTCGCTTCACTTACGGAAAGCAACCGGCAATGGGTGATGGGAAAAGCCCAAAAGGGATACCTCGTATATTGTCTTGAAACAAATATCCACCTGGACCTGAGTCATGACCGGAAGACATACAAGGTAGTATGGATCAATCCGGTAAACGGAGAAATATTCAGAAAAGAGCAGACACGTCTAAAAGGAGGAAAAGTAATCTCCCTGAAAGCACCACAGAAATACTGCGTATGCCTGCTTTATTAAAAAGATAGAAATAAAGCCCGTCGGAATATTACCAACGGGCTTTTGTTATATTATTTATTATATCTCAGATTTCCGAATCAATCTTCAACGTAACGTTCGATAGTCTGTGCACGGTCCGGACCTACAGATACAATCTTGATAGGAGTTTCCAACTGTTCTTCAAGGAAAGCAATATAAGCATTGAATTCTTCTGGGAATTCATCTTCACTTGTCATCTTAGTCATGTCGGTCTTCCAACCCGGCATTTCTACATATACAGGTTCAACTCCTTCGGTAATATCGAATGGGAAGTAATCGATTTCTTCACCGTTTACCTTATAAGCAACACAAGCCTTAATGGTTTCAAATCCATCGAGCACATCGCTCTTCATCAGAATCAGCTGAGTAACTCCATTCACCATAATAGCATAACGCAAAGCTACCAGGTCGACCCAACCGCAACGACGTTCACGACCAGTTACAGCACCATATTCGTGTCCCAGATCGCGGATAGTCTTACCTGTTTCATCGAACAATTCTGTTGGGAACGGTCCTGCTCCAACACGTGTACAATAAGCTTTCATGATACCATACACTTCACCGATTTTATTCGGACCAAGACCCAGACCTGTACAAGCACCGGCACAAATTGTGTTAGAAGAAGTAACAAACGGATAAGAACCGAAGTCAACATCCAGCATTGTACCCTGAGCACCTTCACACAAAACACTCTTGCCTGCTTTCAGCAAATTATTGATTTCATGTTCGCTGTCTACCAAATTAAACTGACGTAAGTATTCAATACCTTCCATCCACTGTTTTTCCAGTTCGGTAATGTCATACTCATAATTCAGGCTTTTCAGAATCTGTTCGTGACGAGCTTTAGCTGCTGCATATTTTTCTTCAAAGTTATGCAGGATATCTCCTACACGAAGTCCGTTACGGCTTACCTTATCAGTATAAGTAGGACCGATACCCTTACCTGTAGTACCTACTTTAGAAGCTCCTTTTGCAGCCTCATAAGCAGCATCCAGAATACGGTGAGTAGGCAAAATCAAATGAGCCTTCTTTGAAATGTGCAAACGTTCTTTCAAAGGATGACCGCTTGCTTCCAGCGCTTCGGCTTCTGCCTTGAACAAAGACGGATCAAGAACAACACCGTTTCCGATAATATTTACTTTATCTCCCTGAAATATTCCGGAAGGAATAGAGCGGAGTACATATTTCTGACCTTCAAATTCAAGAGTATGACCTGCATTCGGTCCTCCCTGAAAACGAGCAACAACATCATAGCGCGGAGTCAAGACATCGACTACTTTCCCTTTTCCTTCGTCGCCCCATTGTAAACCTAGCAAAACATCTACTTTCATGATTTCCAACTTTTATAATAAGTTTATTTACTTTTCTTACGTTTAGCCGCCATACACTTGTTGCACAACCCGTATATGTACAAGGAATAGTGCGAAGCATGAAAACCTTTCAACTTTGTGTCGGCAATAGCCTGCTTCAAAGTTTCATCTTCAAATTCAGACACTTTCCCGCACGAGGTGCATATCATGTGATGGTGGGTTTCATTATTGTACGAACGTTCGTACTGTGAAGTATTGCCGAACTGATGTTTGATCACCAGCCCCGCATCAATCAGGAGTATGATTGTATTATAAAGAGTAGCACGACTTACACGGAACTTTTCTTTTTCAGCCATATAGGAATAGAGCATATCTATATCAAAATGTCCCTTTATGGTATAGATTGTATCGAGTATAGCATAACGCTCGGGTGTCTTCCGATGCCCGTTCTTCTGAAGATAATCCGTCAGAATCTGTTTTGCTTTATCTTTTATATTCTCTTCCATCCGGTAATTCGTTCAGGGTTCAAAGTTAATCTTTTTTATGCAATTAAGAAAAACAATAAAAGAAAAATTTCTCTAATCAGGAATCTCTAAAACATCAGAATTCCAAATCTGCCTTAATCTCTTCTGCCAATGCCCTGACAGCCGGCTTCTCCGATTTTGCCCAGATACCCAACTGCTTGCTTACGGTTCTTTTATTTTCACGCGACTGGTGTGCATACTTGCGCAATGCCACGGATGCCGCCTTCTGAACCGGACCGCAATCTCCTTCCACAGCCGTACAAGCCTGATCCAGAAATTCAGCCTCAGCACGCTCATTCAGTTTTTCTCCTTTCATCAACAAACGTGCCATCAGTAAAAAGCCACAAAGCTGGAACATCTCGCGTTCATCTGCCATCCAACGGAACACAACTTCCGATGCATAAGGCAAACGCTGGAACAGATTCATCACTGTATATTCTGCCAGTTCAGGATAGTCCATACCCTCTATCCAGATATCAGCTATTTCCGGATAAAACGTATCTGCCGGCTGAAGCAGACCTGCCAGAATCTTACATTCTCTGATATTTTCCTTCCACAGTGCCTGAGCCAGTTCATGATCGGGTTCATATCCCGCAGCTATCTCCTTGATACGGGGATATTCAATACCGAAATTCAGTTTGTACTCCATCCCTTTTTCACGCATGCTTTGCGAAACCATGCCGTTCATGAAAAGACGGAATTTCGATTTGATATCTTTAATCGTTTCGTGTATATTATTGTCCATAATAAAAAGCAATCATAAAATCCTCCGTTGCAGATTTCGTATTCTACAACGGAAGTATATTATAAATTAGAATAATCTCTGCTATATCGGAGCATCTGCTCTGCATACCCTTCCGAATAAGAAATATGCACATCGGTAATGTTTCCCTCCGCATCGGTTTGTGGCGTATACACCGGATTGACAAAACCTTTATAAGGAGCCAGATGCAGACTGCGATATCGTTGCAAGACTTCGGCATGCAATACCGGATCGACTTGTACAGCATACGTTTCAACCAGCTGACGGGCTGCCTCATAATCTCCCTCGCTCTTGATGCGCTGAATTTCGGCCAACAGTTTACCAAACAGCATACGCAACTTGGCATAATCGTTAATACGCACGTAAGTTTTTCCGTCACGGTTCACCATTTCCACCACATGCTCTGCCTGTCCATGTTCCAGTGCCCAGCGAGCTATCAGCTGACGGTTGCGCATATGTGCCTCTTCTACCGTACACCCGGGCTCTATACGTACCAGCTGCGTCATCAAGCCGTTCATCATGTACGAATAATATTCAGCCTTATAAGCCTCAGCATCCGGCACAAGTCCCAGTTCTATCATTTTAGCGTCGGGCAAATAGTAAAGACCGAACAAATCGGCACGTGCTTCTTCAATCGTAGAACCATGCGCTTTCAAAGCATCCGGATCTACTCCCGGAAGCAGTTTTCCTGAACCATGCCCCAGACATTCATGCAAATCAGTATGCAAATCATCGGTTATATCGGCATACTTCTCAAGCAACTGGCGTTCTGTTTCACTATATACAAATTCTTCGCGGAAACCATTACCACGGGCAGCTTTGTTATAAGCATCGGTCAGATTGCCAATCGTTACCGACTTCGAGCCATGTACACTACGAATCCAGTTGGAATTCGGGAGATTGATACCGATAGCAGTCGACGGATATAAATCGCCGGCCAGAATAGCTGCTGTAATAACCTTTGCCGAAACACCTTTCACTTCTGTTTTCTTGAAGCGGGCATCTACCGGCGAGTGGTCTTCAAACCACTGGGCATTACTGCTGATGGTTTCTGTACGGTGAGTAGCTTCCATATCCTTAAAGTTGACAATCGATTCCCAACTTGCTTTCATTCCCAGCGGATCGCCGTAGCTTTCGATAAAGCCATTCACAAAATCCACCAAAGAGTCAGTATCTTTCAGCCAGGCTATGGAATAAGCATCAAACAGTTTCAGATCTCCTGTTCGATAAAATTCTATCAACAGACGGATAACTTCGCGCTGTGCGTCATTTTCTGCTACATCTTCAGCTTTTTGCAACCATGAAATAATTTTTTCAATGGCAGACGAGTACATTCCTCCAACTTTCCATACCTGTTCGTACACGTGTCCGTTTTCTTTTACCAGACGACTGTTCATACCATACATTACCGGTTCCTGATCGTCTGCTTTCTTTTGGGCTGCATAAAAGGCTTCTGCTTCCTGCTGAGTAACCCCTTCATAATAATTGGCAGCAGAGGTGAGCACCAGGTCTTCCCCATCCGACTGGTTCACCCGCTTGGGCATAACGGTTGGATCGAAGATTACCGGAAACAGCTTATCGCACATAGCCTGACATGTTTCACCTTCTTCGAGCGGAAGCACCTCTTCAGGCAGTGAGTTGACAACTTCTTCCAGATAAGCAGATGTAAATGCCGGTACGAACTTGTCGCATGCATAATGATGATGAATACCGTTTGCAAACCATACACGTTTCAGATAGACTTCCAGTGCAAGAAACTGCTCACTGGTACGGTCACCTTTGAAATGTATATAAACAGCTTCCAGCAGACGACGAATCTGCAAGTTGTATTTTCCGTTCTGATCGAACAATATATCTCTTCCTTCAAGAGCAGCCTGAGATAGATAATAAATCAACTGCTTGCGCCGTAAAAGCAAGTTTTCAAATCCGGGAACCCGGTAACGCAAAATCTGCAAATCTGCAAACTGTTCTACTGTATATGAAAATGAATCTTGCAACATATATATTCTTCTTTTTTATAACCATCCATTATCTACTTATAAAAAGCCCTCAAACTAAATGTCATTCTAAACGAAAAGAAAGTATACTCGGAAAAGCCTTGCATGTACTTTCTCCCGTTTAGAATGACATCTGTTGTTTTTATAAGTTCTATTTTCTTTAACCGTTACCTATTATTTTCCAGTTTTCGTCTTCTATAGTTATTAGGTGTTTCGCCAACATTCTTATAAAAAGCCGCATAAAACGACTGACGGTTGGCAAAACCGACCATTGTACTGATTTCTTCTACATTCTTTTCCGCATAACGCTTGTCGATCAACATATGCAAAGCGTCCTTGATTCGGTACTCGTTTACCAGGCATGAATAGTTCATTCCGAAGCGGAAATTGATGACAGCCGACAAGTAACGAGTATTGGTTTTAAGTTCTTTCGCAAGATCTTTCGCCGAATAATTAGGATCCTTGTATTTCTTCTGAAGAACAATAATGTTCATAATTCGGTCATACAATTCATCAGCCAGTTCGGCACGAATCATGTTACGGTAAGGTGCGTCCTTTATCTTCCTCTCCCGAAGATTATAGGGCTTTTTTTCTAAAACTTGACCTTGCTCGGTCATTAATTTGTCCTCTTCTCTCATCTGTCTTTATATTTAGATAATGGTTGTTTCTTCTCCCCGAAATACTATAATTATACAAATTTGCTAAGAAACTGTTTTGAATTGATTCAAGAATAATGTTACAGTCTCCTTAAAATTTGAA
>ENA-ORTQ01000256-ORTQ01000256.1-human-gut-metagenome-genome-assembly--contig:-NODE-256-length-72701-cov-3.903945_pt1 | contig 72701 bp, 87 predicted proteins | sample MGYA00241912_ERZ509188 | MGnify/ENA primary metagenome ERZ509188 (study PRJEB26280, sample SAMEA2338849) | human gut metagenome | biome: human gut; feature: human-associated habitat; material: faeces...
CTCTTTCTGATAAAATAAATCCATCTACATTATTTCCAGAAATCATTTGATTTTCTTGTAATATAATTGTTTCGTTCTGATTTTCGTACGGAATATAAGAAATCTTATATCCATAGCTATTTAAAAATTTTGGATATTTATATTCTTTTAAATATTCAATATATTCTTCTAAACATAAATCTTTATTTGTTATAATTTTTGAATGAGGATAACCTACAAATCTAAAATGCCATTCTTCTTTAGCTATTTTTGTAATGTTCTTTTTTTCATCTTTGTATCTTTCAATAAAACCAAAATTTGGTGCTATTTTTCTAAACTCTTGGCATATACCATTATATGGAAAACTTGGGCATATAAAATCTATATTAGGTTTATTTAATGCTAAATCGATTGCAAGTCCTGTTTGATGTTCACTTGCATTTGGTAATGCTACAAATTTTTTTGTATATTCTTCACCATTTTCTATTATTGAATCTGTATATAATCTTTTCTGTTCTTCAAAAGTTCTAACTCCACTTATTGGAACTATTTCATCATTTGCATTTATACTTTTTAATGCTTTTTGCAGTTGACTATTTGCTACTTGGTCTAATTCTATATTTTTATATTTTTCACTATATGATATTAATTTAATTTCATTTGTTTTTAATAAATTATCTGGATTTATTAAAATAAGATATCCTTTATGTATATTTTCATCATTTAATTTTACTTTTTTCATCTTTCTAATCCTAACTTTATAAGTTTATCTATTACTTTTGGAAATGATATTCCTATTTTATTTAACATACTTGGATATCTCGAATGTGATGTACAACCTGGTATTGTATTTACTTCATTAAAAACAATTTTTTTATCTTTTGTATAGAACATATCTACTCTAGCAAATCCAGTACAACCTAATATTTTATAAATTTCAAGTGCTGTTTTCTTTATTTTTTCTCTTTCTTCTTCACTTAATCTTGCTGGTAATATTATTCTACTTGTTTTTAAGTTATATTTTTCAAAATAATCGAAAAATCCATCTTGTAATTCAATTTCATCAACTTCTCCTACAATTAAATCATGATTTCCCAATATTGCACAACCAACTTCAAATCCATCAATATTTTCTTCAATAATTACTTTATTGTCATATTTATAAGCTTCTTCTAATGCCTCTTTTAAATTATCTTCACTTTTAATTTTTGTAATTCCAAATGATGAACCTGCTTTTAAAGGCTTTACAAATAATGGATAATGTAAATTTTTTATTTTATTTCTTATATCATCATAACTATCATTTTCAAATAAATAAGATATTGGTGTAAGAATCCCATTTGTTGCTACTAGCTCATGAGCTAAATATTTATCCATACATATTGCTGATGATGTCATATCACATCCAACATATTTTATTCCTGCTAATTCAAGTAATCCTTGTAATCTTCCGTCTTCTCCATTTTGTCCGTGTAAAACTGGAAAAACTATATCTAATTTTATAATTTCATTAGTATCTAATATAATTATTCCATGATCACTTCTATTTGTAGATATCGTGATTTTTTTACAAGACTTATCATCTTTCCATTCGTTTTTCTCTATTTTTTCTATATCTCCTTGATATAAATAAAAATCTCCTTGTTTTGTTATACCTATTAAAACTACATCATATTTCTCTTTATTAATATTTTTTATTACTGATGTAACAGATACAAGCGATACATCATATTCACTTGAACATCCTCCAAATATTATTCCTACTTTTGTTTTCATAACTATTACCTCTCTTCTATTTTTATATCTTTTGAAAGTTCATAAGTAATTTCTACTTTTTCACTATATAATTTTTCTTTTTTTATTTGCATATTTGTGTTTTTATCAATTTCTGCTCTTACAATATCAACAATTTCATATATTTTATTATTTTGTCTTACATATCTTAAATTTTCATTTGATATTACATAAGCAACATCACTTTCTTTATTTGATAATATTTTTCCATACATATATTCTTCATCAAAATATATATCAATTTGGTAAATATTGTTTGTTTCATTTTTTACTTTTAAGTCTAACCATCCACTGCTTATTGTTGAATCTATTCCTTGTTTTGCTGTTTTATCTGGATCTGGAAATGATTTCATTTTATGTCCATGTCTTTCTATTACAGTAAGAGGACTCATTAAAAATAAGTAATGTAACATATTACTTAAATGACATAATCCACCTCCTTTTTTGGCGACTATTTTTCCGTCTATCAATATAAGTCCATCTTTGTATTTTCCGTACTTTTTAGCATTTTTTATAAGATAACAAAACGAAAATGTTTCTCCTGGATATATTAATATATGATTCATTGTTTTACTTGCAATTTTCAGGTTATCAACTTTGTTTTTTTGATAAATTATGTCTTGTCCACTATTTTTATTAATCATTGATGTTTTTGTATTACAAATTTCATATTTTAATAAATCTCCAAATTTATTTGAATATGTATTTTTGTCAAATTTCATTCCAATATTGTAAAATAGTTTTCTTTGCCATACTCTGATTGGTAAAAGAAACGGAAATATTTGTGTTAATCTTTTTCTTTTCATACTATTCCTCTCTTCTTTATGATTCTTGCATATATTTTTGAGATTTTGCAATAAAAAAATCATTGTAAATCAATACAAATATATTGTACTAACTTATCAATGATTTTTCTTTAATTTCTTCTTATGAAAAGCTTAAAACTTTCTTAAGCTTGTTCTATTATTGGTAATATAACACTAAAAGTTGTTTCTTTCATATCACTTTCTGCATAAATTCTTCCTCCATGAAGTTCTACTATTTCTTTAGCAATAGCAAGGCCTAGCCCACTACCTCCTGTTTTACTTGTTCTCGAAGAATCTAATCTATAGAATTTTTCAAATATTTTATCTAACTTTTCTTTTGGAATTTGTTTTCCTTTATTTGTAATCTTTACAGTCGCTTGATTTTCTTTATTTAATATACTTATATCTATATCAGTGTTTTCTTTACTATAATTTACTGCATTTTTTATTAAGTTATTAAATACTCTACTTAATTTATCAGGATCTGCATATAAAATTGTTTTTTCATCAGAAGTAAAGTTAATTTTTTTATTCATTTCTTTTAATGTAGGATAAAAATCATCTGCAATTTGTTCTAACATTAAATTCAAGTTTATTTCTTCTTTTTCTAAAACAATTTTTTCTGAATTGAATCTAGCTACATCAAATAATTCGTTAATTAAATATTCTAATCTATATGATTTATCAAGTGCAATGTCAATATACCTATTTCTTTGTTCTTGTGGCATATCTTTTATTTCACTTAACAATGATAAATATCCTATCATAGATGTTAATGGTGTTTTTATGTCATGTGCAAGATATACAATTAACTCATTTTTTTTCTGTTCATTTTCTCTTGCAAGTCTTTCATTTTTTATTGCTTCTGTTTTAAAATGATTTAATTTTTTCTCTACTTCTACCATTTCTGGCGGTAAATTTATATACTCTACATTTTTGTCAAATAATTTATCTGCTGATTCTGAAACTGCAAACACATAAGAAAATATTTTATTTAATAATTTATATAATAAGCTTAAAACTATTATTAATGTAGTTCCAAATATAATAAATATAAAATATGCTCTTTCAAAAACTAATTCATATATATTATCAAGTAAATCATATAAATGTGGAAAAATATTGTATAACCACTGAAAGTCAAATATTGCTCTGCTTTCTGCTAAAATTATCATAATTATTCCCATTATAGTTAAACTAATCATACATTGGACTATAAAACTCCAAAATGTACTTTTTACTATTTTTTTCATATCATTATTTTTCAATCTTATACCCCATTCCATAAACAGTCTTAATATACTTCGGATTTCTTCCACCATCATTCATCTTTTCTCTTAAGTGTCTTATATGTACCATTATAGTATTATTATCTCTTTCAAAATACTTTTCTCCCCAAACTTTAGAAAATAATTCACACTTTTTACAACATTTCCTCTATTAGCACATAATTTCCATAATATTGCAAATTCTGTTTTTGTAAGTTCAACAAGCTTTTCGTTAAAGAAAAACTCATGTGTAGAATTATTAATTCGTATTCCTCTAAAATCTATCTCATTTGTATTTATAGTATTATCTTGATTGTTATATTTTTTATATCTTCTCAATTGAGCTTTTACTCTTGCTATTAGTTCAAGAGGCTGAAATGGTTTTGTAATATAATCATCAGCTCCAATACTAAGTCCTGTAATTTTATCTATATTTTCTACTTTTGCAGTTACAAAAATAATTGGAAAATTATATTTTTCCCTTATTTTATTACATAATTTAAAACCATCAATATCAGGCATCATAACATCTAATATTGCTAAATCTATTTCTAGTTTATCTATGTTTTTTAATAAATCTTTACTTGAATAATATTTATATACATTATAGTTTTCGTTTTTTAAGTATATTTCAACTAAATCTGCTATTTCTTTTTCATCATCTACAATTAATATGTTTGCCATCACATTTCCTCTTTTCTTTTTCTCATTAAATTATTATAACATACTTTTAATTTCCAATTATTAATTTCTTCTTAAAAAAAAATGATATCTATATAAATATCATTTCTAAATATGCTATTTAATTTCTGTTCCACCCCATTCCACTGCTACAAATCCTTTTCTTCCCGGTGTTTCTAAGCTTTGTTCTTCTACTTTTATTGAATTTTCTAATCCTTTATATTCCATTAACACCCTTATTGTTGTATCTGGCTCTGGTTTTATTGTTAATGGCATATTTGCATCTATTTCTTCTCTTGTTGCAAATCTTATGTAATTTTATTTTCTTTACAACAATAATACCTAAAAATATTAATCTTTCGACATTTCTCTTTGAATCCATAACATCAATGTATTTACAACATACTCAATTTCTTCACTTGAAAGTTTATGTTCCTTTTTTATACCATGAATTCTCTCTAAACAACCTCTGCAACAACAACCTGTAGCATGTTGTGCAATAAAAACTGGATGTACCTGTCTCATTGGTGTTTGTTTTCCATCATTATTTGGATTTTCTGGTGCTATTCTTTTTGTTATCAAATCTCTCGCATCTAATTTAATTTTATCAAATCCTTTTTCTTTTACATAATCCTTCATTTTTTTATTTAAATGAAATGAACCTCTAAATTTACTTTTAGATAATGAATCTAATAAATCTTCAATATTATTTTTCAATTTTATCATTCCTTTACTATATCATCAAATTTACAATTTATAACCTTTTCTAAATCTTTTAATTCAACTTCAACCTGATATCCTATTTTGCCACCACTAAATATTATTTCATTAAAATTTTTAGCCGAAATATCTATTACAACCTTAAATGATTTCTTTAAACCTATTGGAGAACATCCACCATGAACATATCCTGTTAATGGCAATAAATCTTTTTGAGGAATCATCTCTATACTTTTTTCATTAACACTTTGAGCACATTTCTTCAAATCTAATTCTTTTTCAACTGGTATCATAAATACATAATTTTGTTTAGATTTTGCAATAGTTACAAGTGTTTTAAATACTTTGTTTGCATCTTCATTTAAAACTTTAGCAACTTCAACACCACTTATTGCATTTGTATCTCCATAAAAATATTCATTATATTTTATTTTCTTTTGATCTAATATTCTCATAACATTTGTTTTTTCCATAAAATCACATCCTTTTATTGTTTCTTTATATCACAAAACCAGATAATTATCAACTAATTATCTGGTTTGTATTAAGCATTACTTTTTCTGTTTTTTTCATATTTATCTAATATCAATGTAACCCATCTAATTACTGAAAATTCTGCTATTGCAAACAATGTAACAAGTATTGCAGATCTTTCTGATATTTCTTTTATTGCAAAAAAATTTGGCATTATATTAATTGTTAAAATAGTTCCTAAAATACATAAAAACATAACACTTGTCCTATATTTATTTAATGGTCTAATAATCTTATATAATATTAAAAATCCTCCAGTAAAGAATAGATAACTACAAGCTGTTGTGATTTCTTTTACTCCAACATTAAATAAATCTGAAAATTTAACCATTGCTACAATTGCTAAAAAAGATGTTATTGCAGCTGGAAGTGAATTTGTAAATACTTTTCTCATAAAATTCCCATTTTGTTGTTTCTTTTGATTTTCTTCAAATGTTAATAAAAATGCTGGAATACCTATTGTAAATGCACTACCTAAAGATACTTGATTTGGTTCTAATGGATATTGCATTGCAAAAATTATTGAATATATAGAAAGTAATAATGAAAATATATTTTTGTAAGTAAATAATGATGCAGACCTTGTTATATTATTAATATTTTTTCTGCCTTCATAAACAATATTTCTCATCTTTCCAAAATCTGAATCAAGTAATACCACTTGTGCTGTTCCTCTTGCTGCATCTGATCCAGATCCAATAGCAATTGAACAGTCTGCTTCTTTCATTGCTAAAATGTCGTTTACTCCATCACCTGTCATAGCAACTTTTAATCCTTGTTCCTTTAAAGCTTTAATTATTTGTCTTTTTTGTTCTGGATTAACTCTACCAAAAACAATATATTTTTTTACTGCTTTTTGTATATCTGCATAATTCTTTAATTCTCTACAATCAATATATTTTTCATATCCTTTAATTCCTGCTTGTTTTGCAATTGATGATACAGTTATTGGATTATCTCCAGAAATAACTCTAATTTGAACATTTCTATTATCAAAAAATTCGAAAATTTCTTTTGCATTTTTTCTTATTTCATTTTTCAAACTTATAAATAAAATAGGAATTGTTTCATCATTTTTTACTTCAACAAAAGCAATTAATCTTTCGCCATTTTTTGTCCTCTTATTAACTAATTCTTCATATTCTTTATTTAATAATATTTCTGGTGCTCCAAGTTTATATGTTACATTTTCATCTATTTTTATAAAAGAAAATTTATTTTTTGAATTAAAATTTTCTTTTTCTATATTAGATAATTTTTCTGTAGAAATTCCATATAATTGTTCTTTTATAGCATCAATTGTTATGTTTTTATCTTCAATTGTATTTATATATCTTGCTAAAATTTTTAAATCTTCTTTTTTATCTATAAGACTATTTCCATTTTTATCAAATATGTCTAGAACTTTCATAGTATTATTTGTAATTGTTCCAGTCTTATCAACACATAAAACATCAACTCTTGCTAAACTTTCAATACTTTTCATATCATGAAGAAGTATCTTATTTTGTGCAAGTCTCATTGAACTTAAAGCTAATGCCACAGTTGTTAATAAGTATAATCCTTCTGGAATCATTCCTAATAATGCTGAAACCATTGAATTTACACTTTCCTCATAACTACAGCCATTTACGCCATAAGATCCAATAAATAACAATATTCCAATAGGAATTATTATTATTCCTGCAAATTTAACAATATTGTCAATTGCTGAAATCATCTCTGATTTTGTTTCTTTTATTTTTTTAGATTCTTTCATTATTTTAGCAGAAAAAGATTCATCACCTACATTAGTAAGTTTCACTACTGCTCTTCCAGATATAACAAAACTTCCAGACATAAGATTAGAATTTATGCTTTTTTCAATTTCATTTTGTTCTCCTGTTAATAATGATTCATTTACATATATTTTTCCTGAAACTACTTCTGCATCTGCTGGAATTTGTTTTCCAGCTTCTAAAATTATAAAATCTCCTTCAATCAAATTATCTGAATCTATCTCTTCTTCTTTTCCATCTCTAATTACTATATATTTGTTTTTGTCTAATAATGATAATTTGTCTAAAGTGATTTTTGACCTAATTTGTTGAATAATTCCTATTAAAATATTTGTTATTATAATACCTAAAAATGTTAAATTTCTATATGAATGTGATGTGATAAGTAATATAGTTAATATTAGGAAGATAAAATTAAAGTATGTAAATATATTTTTTCTTAATATTTTTAAAATACTTTCGTTTGTTTTTATTTTTACTTTATTTGATTTTCCCTGTTTTATTTTTTCTTCTACTTCTTCATGTGTTAGACCTTTTATTGTTTCCATTATATTTCTTCCCTTCATTGTTACACAAATGTATTTCTCTCCAATGATTTATTATAACACATTTTTTGGTAATTGTTTATTAATTTCTTCTTAATAACGCAAAAAAATAGATAATTGTAAAAAGTTCATCTGTTTTTCATTAATTTTCTTTGTATAAAAAGCAATCTTTATCATGTGAATATATAACACCTATTGCTTGTAAATAAGAATATATAATTGTACTTCCTACAAATTTCATTCCTCTTTTCTGTAAGTCTTTAGATAACACATCTGATAATTGGTTTGTTGTTTTATCTGTTTCATATATAATTTGTTCTTGTGTAAATGTTTTCAAATAATTATAAAATGTTCCATATTCTTGCTGAATTTTCTTAAAGATTTTACTATTATTTATACTAGCATTTATTTTTAGTTTATTTCTTATTATCTTTTCGTTTTGCAATAATTCTTGTATTTTATCTTCTTTATAATCACAAATTTTATCTATATTAAAATTATCAAATGCTTTTATAAAATCATCTCTTTTATTTAATACACATTCCCATGATAAACCAGCTTGAAATGATTCTAATATTAACATTTCATATAAATATTGTTCATTAAAATTTGGCTTACACCATTCTTTATCATGATATTCTATATATTTTGGATTATTTAAATTACACCATCTACATCTTTTTATCATAATGCTATACCTTTTTTTGATACCATTCCGCAAATTTTTCCATAGCAGAATAAGAGCCATCTACATCTTTTCTGTTCTCTCTTTCTTTTTCATCCATTTCTGCTAATGTTTTCTCAAAACCTTCAGGTTTAAAAATATACCATAAGTCAGACCATTTTTCTTTTCTATCTTTTCCTTGAATTTGTTTTGATAAGTTTCCTGGATGTTTTCCATAGAAATAATGTATTTCTTTTCCGTCATGATATGCTAAACATTCATTAAATGCACATTTTCTATTACTCTTATCTTCCATTAATTTTAAAATTCCTTGTATTCCTACTGTTTCTAATGAAAAATTTACAAACGCTCTTGGAAATCCATTTAATTCATCAATTCTAAAATCTGTATCTAATGCTATACATGGTCTTTTTACTATTTCATACGCTTGTTTTACTTTTGCTGTTGCTATTTCCTTTATATCATCACTTCTAGGCTCATCTAATTCATAGTTAAATGTATTGAATTTTAAATTTTTAAAATATTTTTCAGCTGATTTTATTTTCCCTGTATTATGTGTTACAAAAATAATTTCTTTTTCCATTTTTTTCACTTCTCTTTTTATAAAACTTTTGTTCATATTTTATTATATATTTTTTTGTTTGTCAAGGAATTTTTTGATAAGTTTGACATTATATTTTTTATATGATATATAATATATTATTATTCGTTTGTAGCACTCATTAAAAAAATGGAGGTATATGTTATGAAACTCACTAATCCTGGCTTCGCAAGAGTACTTCACAAAAGATCAGACTATCATGAGCCTTTCTATCGTGTTCTTAAAGAAAAAGATATTTTTGAAAATCATTGCCATTGTTTTGATCATGGTGGTTATGGTTATACACAAGTACCTGTTCCCAAAACTGAACGTTGGATTGTTCATAAGGAAAATGAAGACAGTAAAAATAAAAAGTAAGTATCATACTATATAGCCAAAAGAAGCAAATATTACCTAAATTAAGGTTGTATTTGCTTCTTTTACATTTGTCAAACAATATTTTTACGAAAATTTGTTCTTTTTATATTGATTTGTTCTTAATTGTATGCTATACTAGTTCACATAGGAAATGATAATAAGCAGATGTGGTTTTGCCACCAATTATACGAATCATCGTAAGAGAGGTGGTGATGTTTATGGTTAAAGTAATATTATTTTTTATAATATCATTTATGTTATCTTTAACATTAAACGTTGCCTTAGCTGCAGTTCTTTACAAGAACTGGGTTGATAAGCAACTACATAAATAAAAGAAAGCTCACATCTGTAAATTTGGCGATTTAGATGTGAGTTTTTATATCTATTCGGCAAAACCACGTTTGTGGATTTGTCATTTCCTATATTTATTATACTGAGTTTTTATTTTTTTGTCAATCCAAATTTTAATTATTTACAAACTTTGTTTATCATCTTCCATATTATATTTAAGCATATTCATATTTTTTTCTATTTGCCACAATACATATTATACTAACAACAATTGCCAATAATTCTGCAACTACAACAGATAACCATATTCCATTTATTCCCCAGACTGCTGGTAATATTAAAATCATTGCAACTTGGAACAATAATGTTCTTAAGAATGATATAAGTGCTGAAATAAAACCATTATTTAAAGCTGTAAAGAATGATGATGTAAATATATTAAACCAACTTATAATATAAGATAATGAATATAATCTTATTGCATTAATAGTTATTTCCAATAATTCTTTATCATAGCTTACAAATATACTAGCTAGTGGTTTTGCTAAAATTTCTGCTAAACCTGTCATTATAATAGCAATTATTCCCAACAATTTTAAACTTTTACTTAATAAACTTTTTAATTCATCTTTATTTCCAGCTCCATAATGGTATCCTATTATAGGAGCTGTTCCTACAGAATATCCCATATAAGTTCCTACAAATAAGAATCCAACATACATTATTATTCCATAAGCAGATACTCCATTTGCTCCTGCAATTTTCATTACTTGCATATTAAATAATATATTTACAAGTGACATAGAAAGATTTGTTACCATTTCTGATGATCAATTTGTACAAGTTTTTATTGTTGTAGATAATTCAAATTTTGTTTTTCCTAATTTTAACATTGTATCATTTTTTCTTGAAAAATATATTAATGGAATAATAGCTCCTACCGTTTGACTTGTAATTGTTGCTATTGCTGTACCTGCAACGCCTAATCTAAATACATATATAAATAGAAAATCTAATACCATATTTGTAATTCCTGCTGCAATTGATATACCAAGCCCAAATCTAGGCTTTTCTGCTACAATCATAAATGACTGAAAACTATTTTGTAAAATAAATGCTGTCATTCCAATTAAAAGTATTCTACCATAAGTTAAACAATTGCTCATCATTTCTTCTGTTGCTCCAAGCAATTTTGCGATTGGTCTTAATAATGCTATTACAATTATAGTAAATATTCCCCCTGATATTATTTCTAGATATATTAGCATCGAAAATTGTTTATTTGCTTCGTCTTTGTTTCCTTCTCCTAATGTTTTTGAAATAATCGCACTACCACCTGTTCCTATCATAAAACCTATTGTTCCTATTATCATAATTGCAGGCATTATTAAATTTATAGATGCAAATGCATTGTTTCCAACTACATTTGAAACAAATATTCCATCTACAACACCATATATAGATGTAAATACCATCATTATTATTGTTGGCAATGTAAATTTTATTAATTTTTTATATGTAAAATGTTCTGATAAATTAATTTCCACTTTCTTTTTCTCCAAACCAATTTCTTTATCTGTTAAATTTTCTTCTGAATCTGCTTTTTGTTTACAACGATTTATCTTTGATTCCATATTTGCATACACAAAAATATTTATTGGATTATATTCTTTTAAAATGCTATTAGCTCCTCTACCAACAATAATAGCATTTCCTTTTTCTGAAATATTTTTTATATATTTTTCTGACATATTTGTTTCTTTATTGTCAATAAAAAATAGCAACTAATTATTGATATAACCTCATAATAAAAATAGCAAGCCAAATATATACCATAAATATGGTGTTGTTTGACTTGCTATTTTTTTAAGTTATACCAAATGAGTCTACACACTCATCTGACAATGTGCACTTTTTAGAATAGTTTTCATTCTTCATCATCTATAGAATCTTCTATAGCATCTATTATACAAGTTAAGAAAATAATATCTTTCATTGAAATATCTGAATCTTGTTTTTTGACAATTTTATAAGAATCTACCATATCAGGCTGTTTGCTAATGTTAAACAAAATTTCACCAGTTAAAGCATTATATACATTAAATTCATAATATAATGACATAATTTCTTCTTGAGTATATCCCAGTTCGTTCTTGTTTGAATCATAAATATGGAAATTATACTTACTCAAAGAAAAGAAATCTGTAAAATATTCTTCTCCTATATATCCAGTTGTATTTCCATCTTGATCCATCAAATTAGCTAACCTATTTAGTCTTACTCCCCAACGTTTTATTTGCTTTTCTTTAGCAATTTCGTTTCCATTTGCATCTGTAAGAGTGAATATATCACCTGTAATATTTACATATTCACCAGATACACTTCCAATCTCCTTTCCATCTACATACACATCATATGTTTTCGTTAAAGATACAAATCTTTCTTTTACATTTACTGTGGTTGCTTCTTCAATTAAAGAAGAATAATCTTCTGGTAAAGAACTTTCATCATCGTTTGTGTCCTTTATTTCAGAAGAACACCCAACAAGTAATAATATGACAACGATCGCTATTATGCTAAAAAAATACCGTTTTTTCATTAGCCTTTCTCCTATTCTATATTTTGCACACCTTTACTTAATTTTCCTCCAAAATAATTATTTTATAATTCAGTTGTACATCTATAAGGTGCAAAAAGAGTATAACAAAAATATGAATTATTATATCATATTTACATAACATTGTCAAAATTGTGTTTTTATTCATGCTTTAAATAATACTATTTTAATTTAAAGATTCATCTTTCAAATATAATTATATAGCCTTTTCACAAAAGTCCAAGCATCTAATTCTATCATCGATAAATTTAATTAAAACTTCATTATCAACTTTATTAATAAGCTTTCTCGGAAAATCACTTTGCACATAATATGACAATAAATTTTTAAATATTTCTTCGCTTTTATATTTTCTTTCTATTAACAATAATATTATTAGGTCTAATATCTCTATGTATTACCTGAAATTCATTTGGAAAATATTCGCAACCATACTTCTCCAAATAATACATCATCATTTAATTCTGCAAATTTTGGTGCTAAATCACCTAAGTTCTCTCTACCTGCTGTTTGTATTCCTCCTCATTTTTCAATATTATATAATATTTAATATCACTTTGAGCCTACTCAAAGTCAATACTTTTTATTAAAATTATGTACAAAAAATAGATAATTCAAAATGAATTACCTATTTTAAAATCTATTTTTTCAATTCATAAACAATATCTGCTCTATCACAAACATTTTGTGAATGCGTTACAATTATAATACATTTATTTTCATCTTTAGCAAGATGTTCAAAAATATTTAAAATATCATTTTCTGTATCTTTATCCAAATTTCCCGTTGGCTCATCTGCAATAATTATTTTAGGATTATATGATAAACTTCTTGCAATCGCTATTCTCTGTTGTTCTCCACCTGATAATTTTAATATTTTTCTTTTTGCTTGATTTTCTGATAACCCAACACTTTTCATTAAACTTAAAGCCTTTTCTTTTTTATTATTTACTTTAACTTTACTTATATCCATTGAAAGAATAATGTTTTCTATTGCTGTTAAACTTGGTAATAAATTATAGCTTTGAAATACTATTCCGATATCTGTATTTCTATATGTGTCTAAATTCATTTTCTTTAAATCTTTTCCATCATATATAACTTTTCCATCTGTACATTTTTCTAATCCTGTAATAAGTGATAATAATGTTGTTTTTCCGCTTCCACTTTTTCCTTTAATCGCATACATTTTTCCTTGTTCAAACTCATAATTAACATTTTTGAAAACATAACTATCTTTTGGAGCATCTTTATATCTGTACCCAACATTTTCTAATTTTAATATACTCATAAATTATGACCTCTCTTTCAATATAGTTAGTGGTGAAAATCTTTGAATACTTATCATTGATGCCAAACTACTTACTAACATTAATGCTAATCCTATTCCTAATAATTGTGCCACAACTGTAATATCAACAACTGCATTAATTGTATCTATTGTTTGAACATTAACTGTTCCTCCAAAATTCATATCCATTGGTCCACCTTTACCAAAATTATTTGATATTTGTTCTGTTTCTTCTTGAACAGATTGTATTTCATTTTCTAATAACATATTTCCAACAGGTTTAGCCAAAAATGATCCACACACTGCTCCAATTCCTAACATTACAACACTTACTATTAAAATTTCTAATGCAAATTGAAGTGTTAATTTGAATTTACTTACACCAATTGTTCTAAATACTCCAATTTCATATTTTCTTTCTCTAATGTTTATCATATTTATTACAAATAGTACTACTGCTGATATTGCTAACATTATTAATAAAAATGTTGTTGCAAATGTTTTTACATTTTCTATAGATTTTGTTGCACTTTCTAATTCTTCTACATTTGTATTCAATGTGTAATATTCACTTAAACCTTTTTCTTTTATTTCTGTTGTAAATTTTTCTACTGAATCTTTATCTTTTAAAATAAATGTTGGTGTAATTGTTGTTACTAATGTACTATCATCTACAACTAAATTTTCTATTACTTTACTTCCTGTTATTATTTTATTTGCTGATTTTGAATACATACTTGATGAATCATTTGAATCTGAATTGTCTTTATAAATTCCTTTTACAACAAATTCATAAGTTGCTTCTGTATTTGGATTTTTTAATGTTATTGTTTGACCAACTGTTATTTCATTTAATGTTGCAAGTTCTGAACTTATAACACATTCTTGACTTTCAAAATCTGATATAATTTCTCCGTCTGTTATTTGATATGTTCCATTTACAAATTCTGTCATTGCATCATAAGAAGAATATCCATCTAATTCAAAATCGCCTGTTAAATTTTTTGAACTTTCAAATTTTTCTTTTGATTTTGTGATTATTGTTGTTGTATTATTATTTGTTATTGTATGTCTATCTTCTCCGCCTCCTGGTCCTCTTTCAATTCCGTTACTATTTCCTCCTGTTGTTGTACTTGTAGAAGTTGTTGTTGTTTCTCTATCTTCAACTTCATATTCAAAAGAGTCTGTTGCTTTTGTTAAAGTATCACTATTTAAAGATGTTGCATATAAATAATAATATCCTTTTAAATATTCGCTATCTCCATAATTTTTTACATCATCTAAAGTAATTGATTCTATATTGTTAAATGCTTCTATATTACTTTTTTGTGCATCTTCTCCACCTTTAAAGTTATTTGATAATTGTCCCCTATCAAATGAAATCGTTCCTGTTATGTCATGTGATTCTTCATAATCTTTTACAAGGTTATTTGCTGTATTTCTTATTGCCAATGTTACTGTTGATGCACATGCTATAACTAAAATAATTATACCTATTAAGATATTCCTTCCTTTGTTTCTTGCGATTGAAATTAAACTGTTTTTTAAAATATACATTTTTCACATTCCTTTCTTTTGAAGCTTATTTTGCCTTGCTCCTTAATCTTGTTTTAATATAATACATGAAGATTGAAGAATTATTGAAAAAAAACATCTTAATGTAGAAAATTTTTTCTAACATTTAGATGCTTTCTCTTATACTAATGTAAGTTTGTTAAAAACTCAATTTATTGAATTTGTAAATTAACTTTAAAGATTGTAAATCCATCTTTATATAATACTTTAATATTTCCATTATATTTTTTCACAGTTGCTTTTGCTATTGCAAGACCTAAACCATATCTTTTTTCATTTCTATTTCTTGACTTATCTATACGATAAAATCTTTCAAATATTTTTTCTCTTTCTTTTTCTGGTATTTCTTTTCCTTCGTTTTTTACCTGAATTATTAATTCATTCTTTTCTTTAGATAATTCAACAATAACTTCATTTCCTGATTCTGTATGTTTTATTGCATTATCTATTAATGTTGATAATATATGTTCTATGTCTTCTTTATTTCCATTTATCATAATGTTTTCTTGAATTTTACTGCTTAATTTTACATTTCTCTCATAGGCCATACTTTCAAACATTGAAATTGTCATTTCTGTTTCTTTTGAAACATCAAATATTTTTCTTTCTTGTATATTATCAACATTTTCAATTTTAGTAAGTAATAATAATTCGTTTATTAATTTATCCATACTTTGTATTTCATTTTGAATGTAATCCACCCATTTATTTTTACCAACTTCACCTTCTAATACATCTGCATTTGCTTCTATTACTGCAAGTGGTGTTTTTAGTTCATGTGATGCATCTGATATAAATTGTTTTTGTTTTTCAAATGTTTCTTCTACAGGTTGTACTATAAATTTCGATATTTTTTTTGCTATTATATATATGATTATTAATGATACTCCTGAGATTATAATTGCTGTTATTATTATCTTTTGTGAATGTGAAATTGCTTCTTCATTTTCTATTAACATTACATTTGTTTGATTTTCTTTTATTCTTCTTACTTTATAAATGTAATTTCCTATGATTCCACTTTCATTATGTTTTTTACTTACTTTTAATGCATATTCTTCTATTGTTTTGTCTTGAACTATATTTGAATTTGAGATAACATGTGAGTCTTCTATTTGTACATAATAAACACCTTCGATAGTGGGCTTATCTACTTCAATTTTCTTATTTCCATCTACATTCTTTTTTATATCTCTATTTGTAAATCTGTCCATCATTATTGTTGCTGTGTTTATTGTATTTCTGTAATTTAAAATCGTGAATAATAGTATTATTCCAACAACAATTATACTTAAAGCTATTGTGATAATCCAACATATTCTTTTACTTAATTTTTTTATCATTTTCTGCCTCCAATTTATATCCAATTCCTCTAATAGCTTTAATCTTTACATTAGATTTTATAAGTTTTAATTTTTTTCTTAAAAATGACATATATACTTCTACATTATTATATTCAGTCTCACTATCATATCCCCAAATTTTATTTGCTAAGATTTCTCTATTAACTATTTGTGTTTTATTTAACAATAGTGTTTCTAGTAAATCTAGTTCTTTTCCGTTTATTGATATTTCATTACCATTTGCACTCATTTTTCCAGTTCTTATATCTAATTTTAAATCATCATATTCTAAAATATCTGTATTTTCAATATTTACTTTTCTTTTTAATACTACTTTTACTCTTGCTACTAGTTCTTTAATATGAAATGGTTTTGTTATATAATCATCTGCACCATTTTCTAGTCCATTTAATTTGTCATTTATTTCTGATTTTGCTGTTAAGATTATAATTGGTGTATCTACTTTTTCTTTCCTTAAATCATTTAATATTTTGAAACCATCTTTATTGGGCAACATTATGTCTAAAAGTATTAAATCATATAGATTTGTTAATGCTTCGTTTTCTCCTTCTTCTCCATCTGTTATTATATTTGTTGTAAAGTTTTCTTTTTTTAGTACTTCTGCTATTGCATCTGCTAAACTGTATTCGTCTTCTATTATTAATATTTTCATTTTATCACCATTCTTATTTTAATATTTGAATATTGAAGTTTTATTGAAAATTGTTTATCTTTCAACTTCTTTTTCCATAAGTTTTTGTAATATTTCTCTTATATATTCTGGCTTTTTATGTTCAATTATTTCTAAACCTTCACTTATTGAAATATCTGGAACATATATTCCATATTTCAAATTAACAAATTCAGCTAAAACATGTCTATGACAGAATTGTCCTTCTTTTTCATAACACAATAAAATCGGATCTTTCTCATCTTTTAATACTTCTTCTATATCTATTTGGGATAATACTTGTTTATAATATTCTTCTATATAATATCTGTTATTTTGTTCTTCTGGTATTTTCCCTATGTTATTATGCCATATTTCCCAAAACTTTCTTTTTGGTGCTAATTGTGGTATTGATTTTCCTGTAAATCCAATACTTTTTCCTCTATCACCTGAAATTGAAATTAAGTTTCCAATTTTACATTCTTCATAATTTCCAGTAAATATTCTTTTTTTCATATAATTAATTACCCCTTTAATTTTACAAAACAAGTGAAAGCAATGCTCTCACTTGTTTTTAGATTATTCAATTTTTTTACAACATAGCTTCATAGAAACTCATTCCATCATCAGCCATTACAACAATAAATGGAATAGAAAGTCCATATATAATACTAATAATGAAACGATAAATTATACTAATCGGAAGTGTATTTATTGCAATTATAGCAAATATCATTGATAGAAAATCAATAAGTGCTATTGGCTTATATGGAATTTTATCAAAAATTCTTACTAATAATGTGTGTGCATATCTGTTTTTCCATGTAACCAATGTGTTTTCAAAATCATCAATTTTTTCCATTAATATAAATGATACAAATCCACATATTGTAGCTCCAACAATCAGTAATATATAACATGGTACTTTAGCAAGAATTGCTCCTATTGCCAATACTATATTTACAGTTCTATATGTATTAGTAAAAATTTCTTCTTTAGGGTCTAATTCCCACAAAGAACTTAAATATCCTAATATATACATACTCAAAATGTGGAATATTGTAAATGTTATATATCCTAAGATTTTTTGAGGATCAATTTGATACAAAATTCTTAAACCACAGATTAATGCTTGAATATAAAATACTTGTGCAATAAGTTCTTCTTCAATTCCAGATGAGGCATACCATTTCAAGCCAAAATAGTATTTCCGCATTAAGAAATCAAATAACCTTTTCATAATTTTGCCTCCTTAAACATTTGTTAATAGGATTTGTTATATAATTTCCTTTTAAAGGAAATTATAAGTTTAATGCTTGAATTATATCATAAAAATAAGCAGTTTTCAACTGCTTATTTTATCAAATTTTTTACCATATCACATATCAAATTAACAGCATTATCAATTCCAATTGCATCACTATTAATACAAATATCATAATTTGATGGTTCTTTCCAATCTTTTTCTGTATAATATTTATAATGATTTGCTCTTAATTTATTTATTCTAGAGATTTCTTTTTCTGCCTTTTCTTTATTCATATGATAAAATTCTGTTGCTCTTTTAACTTTATTTTCCATTGAATTGTTTATAAAGATTTTTATTGTATTTTTATTATCTTTCAAAATAAAGTCTGCACATCTTCCAACTATTATGCATGATTCTTCACTAGCAACTTTCTTTATAAATTCTGATTCTTTAATAAATAATTCATCTGCATTGTTTAATCCTACATAATATCCATTATTAAATACATCTAGAACATTTCTTTTTTGCTCATTTTCTTCAATATATTCTTCAGATAACCCTGTATCTTCTGCCATGTTTTCTATAATATTCTTATCATATAATTTTATTCCAAGTTTTTCAGCAACAAGTTTTCCTATATATCTTCCACCAGATCCATATTCTCTTGCAATTGTGATTATAACTGGTGTACTTGTATTTTTTTCTTCAATTGTTTTGATATTAGATATTTTTTCTTCAGTAGAATCTCCTTCTTTTAAGCTTCTTGTTTCTTTTACTAATAAAACAACTGCTAATATAAATGCTAATCCATCAGCAACAGGACCTGCACTTAATACTCCCATTATTCCATATATATGACTTAATATTATCATTGATGGTATTAATATAACAATTTGTCTTGAAAGTGATAATATTGCACTTTTTGTACTCTTTCCAATTGCTTGGAAGAATATTCCTGATGGTATTTGAACACCATTAAATATGCAAAGTAATAAATATGTTCTAAATGCCAAACATGCAAATTCCATATAATTTTCATCACCACTACCAAATATTAATATTAATTTATCTGGTATTGTTTGGAATAATATGAATGCTATTGCACTTATAACAACGCTTGAACCTAATACAATTTTTAAAGTTTTCTTTACTCTATCATATTTCTTGGCACCATAATTATATCCTAATATTGGTTGACTTCCTGCTGCAATTCCTATTATTATACTATTTAATATTTGATTTATTTTCATTACAATTCCTAATACTGTAATAGGAATTTCTGCTCCATATTTACTATCTGCTCCATATTTTCCAAGTAAATTATTTTCAGCTGTCATAACACATACTATACTCATTTGTGTTATAAAACTACTGATTCCAAGCATCACAATTTTCTTGCATACATTTACTTTTAATTTTAAAGATTCTTTTGTTAATTTTATTGATTTGAATTTTTTTACATAAGCAACATTTAATATAAATGTTAATATTTGGCTAATTACTGTTGCTATTGCTGCTCCTTCAACACCTTTGTGAAATACAAATATAAATATTGGATCTAATATTGTATTTAATATAGCTCCTGAAACCATGCTAAACATTGAATATTTTGGGCTTCCATCTGCTCTAATTATTGAGTTTAATGTTGTTCCTATCATTGAAAAAGGAAATCCTATTGCTATTATACTTCCATAAGCCATTGCATAACTTTTTAGATTTTCTGTACATCCGAATATTTTTAAAAATTGAGGTAAAAATATTAATGTTATTGCACAAAATAATATTGAAACAATTGTTGATAACATTATTCCATTACCAATTCCTGTTTCTGCTTCTTTTTTCTTTTTCTCTCCAAGTTTTAAACTTAAATATGCTGATGCTCCATCTCCAAACATTAATGAAAATGCTAATCCTATCATTACTAATGGGAATACTACATTTGTTGCTCCATTTCCTAAATATCCAACACCTTGTCCAATAAATATTTGGTCAACTATATTATATAATGAGTTTACCAACATTGATATTATACAAGGTATTGAAAATTTTCTAATTAATTTTCCTATTTTTTCTTTTCCTAGTATGTTTTCTTCTTGTTCCATTTTTCTCCCTCTTTCTTTTTCTCTTACTGGCTTTTTTGCCAACCTATCTATTATATCGTTATTGAAATAATTTGTCAATTATATAAATTGCTTTTTTTTCAAAAAATATCCCTGAAGAAAATATATTGTACTTTCTTCAAGGACTCTCAAAAATTCTAAATTATGTTATTTACAAATTTTAGGAATTTTAATTACACTCATAATCTCTTCAAGTTTCGAATAGGTAATTCCATTCCTAAAAGGAACTTCTTTAAACACTTCTTCAAGCTTTTCGAAAAAATTTGCATAATTTTCAGATTGCATTCGTTCATGTGCTTCTTCAAAGCTAATACTTGCAATATATTCCAAAACCTTAGAATATGCAAATGTAATACTTTGAAATAGCTTACATACATCTGATTTGCAAAATTTTCCCTCAGGATCACTTTGCCATTCCAAAAATTCAATTTCTTGTACATAATCAGGATTTCCTTCAGTATACGAACACCATTCAATCTGATTAATGTTCATCATTCCCTCCAATAATTATTTGTTGTGTTTGTTTTCGGACATGTCTTAAAGGGATATCTAATGTTAAGACATGTTGTATTTTAGCACATATAATTTTAAATTTCAAGCAAATCATTTATATTAAAATAAAGTTTTTATTTTTTTTATTAAATAATGGCTTCCACCTAAACTTCTTCCATTTTCAACCATACTAATTATTAATAATTGATTATCATTTGAATCTGTTGTAAAACAATCAAACCATCCTAAAACATCTGCCTCTCCATCTTTTGATGCTTTTAACTCTGCAGTTCCTGTTTTTCCTGCTATTGTTCTTCCTGTTATTTTCATATCTTTAGCTGTTCCTTCTGGATTTTCTACAACTTGAATTAAATCTTCTTTTATTATATTTGCCGCTTCTTTACTAAAAGCATTTTTTACTAAATATTCTACATTTTTATTATCTTTTTCTATAATATATGGTTTTACCATATTTCCATCATTGTTAAATGCTGAATATATAGATGCCATTAGTATTGGATTTACTAAAATTTCTCCTTGACCATATCCACTATCTGCAAGTACTTTTTCATTTGAAATATCTTTTGAATTTGAATATTGAGATTTGGCTGTTGATATTTCAAGGTTTAAATCTTGATTAAATAATATTTTATTTAATCCATCAGTAAAATTCTTTTTTCCAATCTGTAATGCTGCTTGTGCAAAATATATATTATCTGAATGTATTAGAGCATTTTTTAAATTCTTTGGTCCACTATATGATGTTAATGTTGTTATATCAAATTCTCCCCATCCATCTTTTTTCCAACTAAGTCCATTATATGTAAATGTGTCATCAACTGATAATGTTCCTGTTGTAAGCCCTATTGCACCTGTAATTGGTTTAAATGTAGATCCTGGTATATAACTTTGTTGATATCTTACAAACATTGGCTTATTTTCATTATTATTAATTTCATTCCATTCATCTGATGTCATTCCTAAAACAAATTTGTTAGGATTATATGATGGTGTACTTACTAGTGCTAATAATTCTCCAGTATTTGGTTCCATTACAACAAAAAATCCTGCATCATTTTTTAATTCTTCATAAAGTTTTTGCTGAATAGTAGAGTCTATTGTTAATTTTATATTTTCTCCATTTTTTACATCTATTTTTGCTATTTCTGATTTTCTTTTTCCTTTTTCATCTTCAATATAAATTTCAAGACCATTATTTCCTTTTAATTGTTCTTCATATTGTTTTTCTAGTCCTGCTTTTCCTATTAAACTAGTACTTGTATATCCTTTTCCTTTGTTTTTTTCTAATTCCTCTGCTGTTATTGTTTGAACATATCCAACTAGTTGTGCTGAAGCTTCTCCTAATGGATACACTCTCGATGTTTCACTTGTAATTTTTATTCCAGATATTTGTAAAACTTTCTCTTTTATTTCTGTTTCACTTTGTTCTACCTTTTTTATAGGTACAAATGTATCATCTTTTACCCATGATGCTGAAAGTGCTTTATTTATTGTTTCTACTGAAATTCCTAAAATGTCAGATATTTGTTGAATTGTTTCTTCTTTATTTTCTGGTAATTTTCCAGGAACAATTCCTATTGATGATACCTTTCCTTCCCCAGCTAGCATTATTCCATTCTTATCATCAATTTCTCCTCTTTTTGCTTTTATTGTTTTTACTCTTACTTTGTCAGTACTATTTAACCCCGGCAAAATTAAGTTATGGCTCCATTCAATCTTATATTCTCTTTGATCGTTTTTTACTATTCTTACTGTATTTTGAAATTCTACATTTCCTGCACTTGTTTCCATTGTTTCTGTATAATTTATTTTAGATATATTTTTCTCTTCTTCTTCAACATTTGTTATTTGTATATCTAAATTTGCCATATCTATTCCACTATAAATGTTCTCATTTCTTTTTATAAAATCTTCTTTTGATATCTGAGATTTAGCTGTATCTGTAATCATTTCATACATTTCTTCATACTTTTCTTCATTTATATATGAAATATATTGGTTCCAAATATCTTCTGGAGTTGTCTTTTCTTTATTAGAAATATAATATGCTACTAATCCTCCTCCAATTAATATTGCAATAATTAAAACAATAACAATAATAATAATAATCTTTTTCTTCATACTTTTTTCCTTCCATAAAATTTACTTCATCGATATTATATCACAAATAAAATTTTTATTAAATTAAATCTTTATTAATTTAAATATCTTTTAATTTTATTTCTTTTTCTGAATGTAATTTTCCTGCTCTAGTAATAGAATTATATCCAAATTTTTGCTTTAATTCATCAACTACTTTGTCTAAATTTTCTTGTTTTTCTGTATCTTTAGAATTAAATAGTGATAATTGTTTTTCATTCTTTTCAATTAATCCATCTACTCTCATTCCTACAAGTCTTATTGCTATTCCATTAGTATACATTTCTTCTAATAGCTCTTTTGCCATTCTAAATATATCTTTGGTGTTTGATGTTGCTTCATTTAATTTTCTTTGATGTGTTTTATTTTCAAAATTGCTTGTTCTTAATTGAACATTTACTACATTTGCTAACATATTATATTTTCTTAATCTATATGTTACTTGTTCTGTTAATGCTAATAATACTTCTTCTAATTTTGATATTTCAATTATATCAACTGGTAAAGTTGTAGAATTACCAATTCCTTTAGGATTTTCAAATTTATATTGTACTTCTGAATTGTCTATGCCATTTGCATATTCCCACATCATTATTCCATGTTTTCCAAATTTTTTTGATAATAATTCTTTATCTGTTTTGGCTAAATCTCCTATTGTTCTTATTCTCATATTTGAAAGTTTTGGAATTGTTTTTCTTCCAAGCATTAATAATTCTGAAACATTTAGTGTCCACATTTTACTTGGAATTTCATTTTCATATAATGTATGTACTCTATCTGGTTTTGTAAAGTCTGATGCCATTTTAGCTAATAATTTATTATGTGCCACTCCAACATTTACTGTAAATCCTAATTCTTCTTTTACTCTCTTTTTTATTTCATATGCTTTATTTATTAACATATCTCCACATAAATAGTTTGTCATATCTAAAAAACATTCATCTATGCTAAATCTTTCTATTTTGTCTGTATATTGAAGTAATAATTTATATAAGCTATTTGAATATTTTTTATACATATTATAGTTTCCTGGATATACCTGCAGTTGAGGACATTTCATTCTTGCTTGATATAATGTTTCTCCTGTTATAATACCAAAAATTTTTGCTTTAGGACTTTTGGCTAATACTATTCCTGCTCTTTTGGTTTCATCTCCACCTATTACTGATGGTATTTCTCTTATATCAATTTTACTTCCTTGTTTTAACATTTCTACTGCTGTCCAACTTAAAAAAGCATTATTTACATCTACATGTAATATTTGTCTTTCCATAATATCACCTGCTTATTCTTATATCGTTATTATTATAAAACATTTGTTCTTGATTGTCAATAAAAAAGAGAACTTTCTTTCGAAAATTCTCTAAAAATTATTTAGCATAATCTACTACTCTTGTTTCTCTAATTATATTAACTTTAATTTGTCCTGGATAATCCATTTCTTCTTCAATTCTCTTAGAAACATCTCTTGCTAATAATGTCATTTGATCATCTGTAATTTTCTCTGGTTTTACTATTATTCTAACTTCTCTACCAGCTTGTATTGCAAATGATTTTTCAACACCATCAAATGAATCTGCAATTGATTCAAGATTTTCTAATCTCTTTATGTATGCTTCTAGTGTTTCTCTTCTTGCTCCTGGTCTTGATGCAGATATTGCATCAGCAGCTTGTACTAACACAGCTTCTAATGTTTGTGGTTCAACATCTCCATGATGTGCTTCTACAGCGTTTATTACAAGTGGATTTTCTTTGAATTTCTTTAAGATTTCTACACCAATTTCAACATGTGTTCCTTCCATATCATGATCTAGTGCTTTTCCAATATCATGTAATAATCCTGCTCTACGAGCTAGCTTTGCATCTAATCCAAGTTCTTCTGCCATTATTCTTGCTAAGTTTGATACTTCTATTGAATGGTTTAATACGTTTTGTCCATAACTTGTTCTATATTTTAGTTTTCCTAATAATTTTATAAGTTCTGGATTTAAACCTATAACTCCACTTTCAAGCGCTGCTCTTTCACCTTCTGAACGAATTGTTTCTGCTAATTCTTGTTTGGCTTTTTCTACCATTTCTTCAATTTTAGCTGGATGAATTCTTCCATCATCTATTAATTTTTCAAGAGCAATTCTAGCAACCTCTCTTCTTAATGGATCAAATCCTGATAAGATTACTGCTTCAGGTGTATCATCTATTATTAAATCAATTCCAGTTAATGTTTCTAAAGCTCTTATATTTCTTCCTTCTCTACCAATTATTCTTCCTTTTACATCATCAGATGGAAGTGGAACTATTGATACTGTTGTTTCAGCTGAATGATCTGCTGCACATTTTTGAATAGCATAAGCAACTATTTCTCTTCCATTTTTCAAGGCTTCGTCTTTTGCCTTTTGAGTTAAATCTCTTATTAATGCTGCTTTTTCAGATGTTATATCTTGTTCTACACTTTTTAATAATTGATCTTTGGCTTCTTCTTGTGTTAGTTTTGCAATGTCTTGAAGAACTTTCATTTGTTCTGTATACAAATTCTCAACATCTTGTTTTCTTTCATTTAGATTTTGCTCTTCTCTTTCTAAGTTTTTTTCTTTTTTCTCAAAATTATCTGAACGTCTTTCTAAATTTTCTTCCTTTTGAATAATTCTGCTTTCTTGTTTTTGAATTTCGCCTCTTCTTTCTTTAATCTCTTTATCTAGTTCATTTCTAGCATTCATAATTTCTTCTTTAGCTTTAAAGATTTCTTCTTTTTTCAAATTATCTGCTTCTATTTTTGCTAATTCTACTAGTTTTTTTGCTTCTTCTTCTGCTCCATTAATTTTTGATTCAGCAATTTTCTTTCTGATTACAACTCCAACTAGTATTCCTATTACTAATGAGATTAAGACAGCGGCGACAATGATTATAGTTTCCATAACCATACACCTCTTTCTTATTAAATTTTCAATGTTCGAATCAAATATATATTTCTTTTTTCTTTAAAATATTATTTTTTTCTTACCTCTTTTATTTTATCTTTATTATTGTAAACTGTCAAGTGCTTTTGAAGAATTTATAAAAGAACTTGGAGTGCATATTCCAAGTTCTTATTTTAAATATATATTAGGATCAACTTGAACAGAGTCTTTTAAAATTTCAAAATGAAGATGTGGCTCATCTGCAATTTCAAATGCTGCAGTATTTCCTACTGTTCCCAAAGATTGACCTTTTTCTACTTTTTCGCCTTCTACAACAAATTCTGATGTTAATAAATTTGAATAAACTGTTTGAAATCCATTTTCATGTTCAACAATAACTGTTAATCCATATCTAGGATCATTTTTTATAGTTTTAACAATTCCTGCTTCTGCTGATTTTACAACTGTTGTTTTATCTGCTTTTATATCAATTCCAGTATGTGTTGTCCATTCTTGCAAAGTATCTGAATATACTAAACTGTCAACTGCAAAATCCCTTACTATTTCTCCATCTACTGGCTTTGCAAAATTCAATTCTACATTTTTTTCTTCTACTTTTCCTTCTGCTTTGCTATTTGTCTCAGTTGTAGTATTTGTGTTTATCTTATTTGTTGTTAAAACATTATTTGTTTTTGTTTCTGTATTTTTACTGGTTATATTATTTGAAGTCATACTGTTTGTAATCATATTATTTGCAGTATTATTCACCATATTATTTTGTGCTTTTAATTCATTTTCACTTTCGTTTACGCTTTTTCCAATTTCTGTACTTGCACTTTCTGTGTTTTCATTTTGAGTTGATATTTGTTCTCCCAACAATGTTCCTTCTTTTACAGTGTCATTTAATTTTTTACTGTAAATTAAAACTCCAAATACTATTACTGTGAGTATAGCAACTGTTATTGCTGAATATTTTATTATTTTCATACTCATTTCTTCTTTGTTATTTTTTCTAATATCTCTTTTCATAAAATCCTCCTTAAATTTTTGTTTATATTACAATTATTTCCGGATTTTATAAAAATATACATTATAATTTATTAACTTCAGTAATCTCTACTCCAGTATAAAAATGCTTTATAATCTCTTCTGCTCTACTTCCATTTTTTGCCATACTATCGGCTCCCGTTTGACTCATTCCAACTCCATGCCCATAACCTTTAACAGAAAATTTAATATTATTACCATCTCTTGATATTTCAAAATTAGTTGATTTCAATCCAAATAGTGTTCTAGCCTCAACACCTGAAATTTCGTGATTTCCAAACTTTACAGTTTTTACTCTTGTGCTTTCTGTATATTCCAATATTTTTATATCTTCACTATTTGTAAAATCTATTGATATATCACTATATTTTTCTTTTAGTTTATTTATCAACTCCTCTTGTGAAAGTGTAACTTCTGAAGCATATTGAGTATATGTATTTTCTCCTGATGTTTCAACACTTTGCAAATATGGATAACCTGTTCCTCCCCATACATTTACAGGTACTTCGGTTATTCCTCCACTATTTGAATGAAAAAATGCATCAATTGGTTTATTTTCATATGTTATAATTTTTCCTGAAGTTTCATTTACTGCACTACATATTTTTTGCCAGTTACTTTCTCTTTGATTTTCTTCCCATTTTGCTAACCTATCGTCTTTTGAAATCCATGCTTGGCAACATGTTGAATCATCACATATATCTGCATTATCATGCTTTTTGTTTAGAATTTTATATATTGTATATGTCCTTGCAACTATTGCTTGAGCCTTTAATGCCTCTTGCTCAAATGTTGCAGGCATTTCTGCAGATACTACATTACATAAGTATTCATCTAATTTTACTCGTTCTACTTCTCCTGTTTTTTTATGTAATAATGATATTGTTCCATATTTGCTATAATTATATGTATTTTTATTGCTTATTTCTGTTTGATTTTCAGTAGTTTGTTCCTGCTGATTGTTATCTTGCAATTGCCTTTCTGTTTCTTTTTTTGAACTTGTTGGTGTTGTTCGTTTGGTTAAAAACGCTGGAATAATAAAAATTATTAATATAAATGATAGTAGATAAATTAAAATTTTTTTCAATATGATCACTCCGTTTTGTATTCTGTAATAGATTTTAAATTAAATTCTATTTTGATAATATTATGTAATTTAAAATTCCATTTTAATAATAATTATGCAGAGGTTAATTTTGCTTTCATTTCATTTAATATTTTGCGTTCAATTCTTGAAACCTGAACCTGGCTAATTCCAAGAATTTTTGCGACTTCAGTTTGCGTCTTTTCTTTAAAAAATCTTAATAAAATAATTTCTTTATCTCTATCATGCAATTCATTTATCAATTGATTTACAACCATTCTATTTGTAATTATTTCTTCCTCATTTTTTCCAGTTGATATTTTATCAAAAATTGTCATTTGCTTGCCTTCTTTATTTTCGGTATTTGTTGCTGCGTCCATTGATTCAACTGCATTTGTTGATTCCATTGCAATTATGGCATCTTCTTTTTGTATTTTTAATTCCTTACAAATTTGTTCTAAAGTAATTTCTTTTCCATTTAATAAATAATGTCTTTTTAATTCATTTATTTTTGTGTTTAGTTCTTTTATACTTCTACTAACTTTAATTGGCCCGTCATCTCTTATAAATCTTTTTATTTCTCCTAATATGTATGGTACTGAATATGTTGATAGTTTTACTTCAAAATTTGTGTCAAATCTTTTTATTGATTTGATAAATCCTATACATCCAATTTGATATAAATCTTCTACTTCATATCCTCTGTTCATAAATCTTTTTACTATACTCCAAATAAGTCCATTATTTTCTCTAATAAGTCTGTCCATTTCAAATTTGTCACCATCTTGGGCTCTTTTTATTGAATTTATATTATTTTCATACATATGTATACTTACCCCTATTTTATTCTTTTGTTATAGCACTTAACTGACTTTCATCAATTTCCTCTTCTTGCTTTTTTATTGTTTTTGTTAATGTAACTTTTGTACCTAGCCCAACAATTGATTCAACTTTCATTGTGTCCATAAAGCTTTCCATTATTGTAAATCCCATTCCTGACCTTTCTAAATTTGGTTTTGTTGTGTATAATGGTTCTTTTGCTACATCTACGTTTTCTATTCCTTTTCCATTGTCTGAAATTTGAATTATTATTTCATTGCCCTTTAATTGTGCATTTATTTTTATTATTCCCTGTCTGTTTTCATATGCATGGATTATGCAATTTGTAACTGCTTCTGATACTGCCGTTTTTATGTCTGCAAGTTCCTCTATTGTAGGGTCTAATTGTGATGCAAATGCTGCAACTGTTATTCTTGCAAATGCTTCATTTGCTCCTTTATTTAAAAATTCTAATTTCATTTCATTTTCAATCTGTTCTTTCATAATCTTTATTTTCCTTTCAATGTATTTATGTTGTAAAAGTTGTATAACTTTCATAATATATAAAAAAATTATAATTCTGTTACTGGAATTAATTTTAGAATCCCACTCATTTCAAATATTTTCCTTACACTTTGAGTTAAATTTGTAACTTCTAGTTTTCCTCCAAGCATATTGGCAAATTTGTATCTTCCTATTATTAACCCTATTCCTGCACTATCCATGAAAGTAACACTATCAAAATCAAACACAACTTTTCTAGGCATATATCTTTCAATTTCATAATCCGCTTTCCTCCTTATCTTTTGTACACTACAGTCATCAATTTCATCTGTAATTTTAAAAACCAACATTTTTTTGTCTTCATAAAATTTTGATTCCATATTTAAAGATGTTCCTCCTTTCAGTTATGTTCTATTCTTGTACATAACTTTTAAAGTTTTCTTTTGCTTTATGTATGTATTATAATTCTTTTTCCAGTTTTTTCCAATAGCAAAAAAGTAGAAGTTTTGTCGATTTTATAGAAGTTTTCGACAAAAAAATAAAACTGAAAATTTTAAATTTCCAGTTTTAATTCTACTTTTTATCTTTCTCAAAAATTGATAGTTTAAATAAATTTGTTCGTGCGCGAAAATTCATAAAATTATTTTACATTATTATTTTCTACGTTATTATTATTTTCTGCTTTCATATTATTAATTTCTTCTTTAACATTATTAATATCTTTATTATTTCTTTTTTGCATTTCTTTTAATATTTTTTCTGTTTCTTCTTTTTTATTGCTTACAATTCTATTCATCATATTATTTGTCTTTTCCATTAAATCTGGAACATAATCTAATAACCTATCTAAACTTGATGAATGGCATACTGGCATAAGTTTTATATTATTTTCTTGAATTATCAAAAATGCAACTGCGTTAATTGTAACTCCTGCCCCTGCTCCGTCCTCCAAATGGTAATCTATACTGTATTTGTTCTTCTTTTTCTACTTTTTTATATTCATCAATTGTTTCACCTTTGAACTCACTACCACCAGCAGCAAATCCAAAAGATACTTTTGATATTGGTATTATTACTATATTATTGGATGTTTCTATAGGTTCACCAATTATTGTATTTACATCTATCATATCTTTAATACTGTTCATAGCCGTAGTCATAAGGCCTTCTATTGGATGTTCGCTCATTTTTATCACCTTTCCTTTTCTTATTTACGATACATATTGTATTTATAATATGTATCATTTTTATTTGAAATATACTTGAAATTTCTATATTTAATAAATTTTTATCAAGATATACGGGTTCTACTAAAAATACTTGCTTAGCATTATATTTTTTTATTTGTTTACTTAAAAATATTGCTATAAATGTACTTATAACTGGTATTGTAAATGCTGTTAATGCAGCATTTTCTGTTCCTATACTTATTTTTAAATTTATTTCTTTTATTTCTGTTTTTATATTTTTTAGTGATTTTATTAATTCCTTATCAACATTTGCTTTATTTTCTATTATTTTGGTTTTTTGTTGTTTTATTTTTTCTTGTAGCTTTTGATTATTTATTATCTTTTTGCTATTTAATTTTATTTTTAAGATTGGTATAAATCCTAATGTATATACTACCATTTTTATTTGATATTCTTTATTTAAATGTGGTTTTTCATTTGTTGATATTTTTAGATTTTGTATTTGAAATTTTATTTTTATTGTTATACACATAATTATTATAGTTAAAATTATAAAAAGAAAAACCAATATATCACCCTCTTTTTAAGTAATAATATTAGTTTTTCCTTTTTTTTGGTATTTAAACTTTTTTATCTATTTTTTTTATCTTTGTCCTTCTTTTTCTTTTCTTCAACTGTTATATCTCCAAAAATTTCTTCTTGACTTGTTTCTACTTTACTTCTTCGAGATAATTCAAGTAATCCGCTAAAAGCAGTTACCACTTCTTGTTTTTCACGTTTTTTAATTGGAAACAATTTATTAAAAACAAATTTCTTTTGTTTTGCTAAAACTTTATACATTTCTTTTACTTTATCAGCAACAGTATATTTATCAACTAATGCAATTTTTTCAATATTTTTTGCATTTTGATTTATTTTAACACTATTTCGTTCTATCAATTGTTTGTATACATCTGGTATTTTTTCAGGGCCATAATCTTTTTCTAATTTTTGCTTTGGCAATTCTATTTCTTCTTGTCCTTTATAAAATCTATTTGTAAATATGAGATAATTTTCCTTAAGTATTTTGCTTATTTCCTTGAATTTTTTATACTCAATTATTCTTCTAATAAGTTCTTCCTCTGTTATTTCTTCTTCTTCCTCTTCTTGTTTTGGTAACAGATTTTTAGATTTTAAATATAAAAGTGTTGAAGCCATAACTATAAATTCACTTGCAATTTCTAAGTTCATTTCTTCCATTGCATTTAAATATTCTATATATTGATTTGTTATTTCTGTTAGATTTACATCATAAATATTCATTTTATTTTTATCTATTAGGTAACATAATAAATCTAATGGTCCTTCAAAATTATCTATTTTTATTGAATATTTTTTAGTTTCTAGTGTTAATATTGACATTGTTTTCTCCTTGCTTTTCCAGCCTTATTTTTCAATTGCTTTTTTTATATTTTCTGATTTATATCCTTTTTTTAATAAATATTGTTTCATTTCGTCTTGTTCCATAAATAGTGATTTTTTGTATATAATATTCGATATTGATTTTATTTCATATTCTTCTAACTCTTCTTTGTTTTCGTAAATATAATCTTCAATATCATTTTTATTTAAACCTTTTGCTAAAAGTTTATATTTTAATTCTTTTATTGATAAATTTTTAAGAATAATGAAGTTGTTTACTGTTCTTCTTATATAATCATTGTCATTTATATATTTAGCCTCTTTTAAATATTCAATTATATCTTCTAACATATTTTCATCTAATTCTTTTGCGAATTTTCTTCTAACTTCATTTTCACTTCTCTTTTTATAAAGTATGTATTTTAATATTTTTGTTTTTCCTTTATCAAATTCTTCTATTGTATACATTACTACTTCCAATCTTTTTATTGTTTATCTAGCAAATTTAATTTTCATTCTTGTATCTGCTATTTCATAGTCAAATTTTTTATGCTCAGTTTCATTTTTTTCTATATATTTATCTATTTTCTCGTTAAGTTCTTTTGTATTTTTTGTTTGAGCAATAAGAATTTGTGCTATATTAGAATTTACTACTATATCTAATTTATTATTAACTTGCTCAAAGCCTTTATCCATTTTATCATTTGTTTCTTTGATTTTATCATTAACTTCTTTAAAGCCTTTATTCATTTTATCATTTGTTTCTTTAATTTTATCATTAACTTCTTTAAAGCCTTTATTCATTTTATCATTTGTTTCTTTAATTTTATCATTAACTTCTTTAAAGCCTTTATTCATTTTATCATTTGTTTCTTTGATTTTATCATTAACTTCTTTAAAGCCTTTATTCATTTTATCATTAACTTCTTTAAAGCCATTATCCATTCTTTGTTCCATTTTGTCCATTCTTTCATCCATTTTTTCAAATCTTTTATCTATTTTATCAAATCTTTGATTCAACATTTCAAAAAGTTCTTTATTATCCATGTACCCCCCTCCTTCCTTCTATAAATAAATTCGAAATAAATTTTAATATTTTATTAAAAAATTATTCTTCGTCTTCAAATTCTCCATCTTCGTCAACTTCTGGTAATTCTTCACCTAGACTATCTTGGAATGCTTTAGCGAAATTTGCTCTAACTTTTTGCTCAACATCTGCTAAAATTTCTGGATTTTCTTTTAGGTATTTCTTAACATTTTCTCTTCCTTGTCCAATTCTATTACCATCATAACTAAACCATGAACCACTCTTTTCTATTATGTCCATGTTTACAGCCATGTCTAAGATATTTCCTGCTTTAGAAATTCCTTCTCCATAAACAATATCGAATTCAGCCTCTCTAAATGGTGGAGCTACTTTATTCTTTATAACTTTTACTCTAACTCTATTTCCTTTAACTTCTCCATCTTGTTTGATATTTTCTATTTTTCTTATATCAAGTCTTACTGATGCATAGAATTTTAATGCTCTACCACCTGTTGTTGTTTCTGGATTTCCAAACATTACTCCTATTTTTTCTCTTAATTGGTTGATAAATATTAATACTGTTTTTGTCTTGTTTATTGCTCCTGCTAATTTTCTTAAGGCTTGTGACATTAATCTTGCTTGAAGCCCCATGTGAGAATCTCCCATGTCTCCGTCAATTTCTGCCTTTGGAACCAACGCCGCAACAGAGTCTACTACTATTACATCTAAAGCTCCACTTCTTATTAAACTTTCTGTTATTTCAAGTGCTTGTTCTCCTGTATCTGGTTGAGATACTATTAAGTTATCTATATCTACACCTAATTTTTTTGCATATACTGGGTCTAATGCATGTTCTGCATCTATAAATGCTGCTTCTCCGCCCATTTTTTGTGCTTCTGCAACTACATGTAATGCAAGTGTTGTTTTACCTGATGATTCAGGTCCAAATACTTCTATAATTCTTCCTCTAGGAACCCCTCCTATACCTAAAGCCATATCTAGACTTAATGCTCCTGTTGGAATTGCTTCTATTTCCATTGCTTTAAATTCTCCAAGTTTCATTACTGAACCTTTTCCAAATTGTTTTTCTATTTGACTCATTGCTGCCTCTAGAGCCTTTTTCTTTTCTGTATTTTCTGCCATTATAATTTCCTCCTTAAAATATTGAACTTTTGTTTGATAACTACTTTATATCACTAAACACTTGTTTTTGTCAATACATTTTAAAAATATTTTTTATTTGTGCCAATCCTTTATATTGTAAAATTGATAAAACCAGTTTGGTTCTAATGTTCCTGCTAATCCAGTACTATATGCCACTGTGTATTTGTTATTGTATAAACTTAAATATGGCATTTCACTTTTATATATTTCGCCTAATCTTTTGTAATCTTGTTTTAATTTGTTCTCATCATTTGAATTTTTCACTTCATTCATAATGTTTGTAACTTCTTCATTTGAATAATTTGCTAAATTATTAGTACCAAAAAATGTTGACAAATCTGGGCTTACAGATAAATTCATACTACACAAAATCATATCATAATTTTTATTTGTTAAATAATTTTGATATTGAGTGTCATTTGCTTTTATTAAATTAATTCTAAATCCTTGATTTTCTAATTGTGTTTTTATATTTTGTGCAACTGCAACCCTATTTGCATCACTTGCTTTAACTACAAAATTTAAAGATATTCTTTGTGTTCTATAATTAACTGTTTTTTGCCAATATTTATATTTGTAACTCCATCCATCATCTACTAAAATTTGTTTTGCTTGTTCTAAGTTATATCCTGCACTTGAGTCCTGTTCTTGATATATCCAATTCCCATAATCCAATGGAAAACTTGAGGTATAATATTTGTCTCCGTAAACACTTGAAACAATATTTGATTTATCTATAGAATAACAAATTGATTTTCTTACATTTAATTGTGATAATATTTCACCTTGGGTATTGAATGCAATAAAATCATGTTCCCTTCCTTTCATTTCTTTTTCTTGATATCCTATTGTTCCTATAATGTCTTTTAAATTACTATTTTGAGTGCTTATTAAATCAACACTTCCTGTTTTAAAAGAATTATATAATTCTCCAATACTTGAATATATTGAAACTGTTATCTTATCAATTTTTAATTTATCTGAATCTGGATAATTTTCATTCTTTGTTAAAATTAGTGCAGAATTTTGTACATCACTTACTTTATACATTCCAGTTCCAACAGGCACAATGTCTGGATTGAACTCTTTATCACTATAATAACTACTTGATAATATTGGAAATGTTAAATTGTATTCAAAAAAAGGAACTTCTTGGTCTAGTGTAATTCTTATAGTTGTTGAATCTACTACCTCTACAGTTGTTACATGTTGAACATTTGCCGAATATATTGTATTTGAATCTTTTAGTCTATCTATTGTAAATTTTACATCATCTGCAGTAAATTTTTGTCCATCTGCCCATTTTCTGTTATCTTTTACTTTTATTAAATACACATTTTCACTTTGTTTTGCCCATTCTTTTGCTAAACAGTATTCTAATTTGTAGTCTTTTGTTAATGTCATTAATGGTTCAAATATTATTTTTGATATATCTTGTACATTTTTATTTTTGCTTAATATTGGGTTTATACTATCAAATGATGCAATACCAAGTTTTAATTCTGTTACCTCTGTTGTTTCTTCTTGTTTTGTTTCTGTCGTTGTATTTTCCTTTTTTTGTTCATCACCCTTTATTTTTATTATTGCAAATATCATTATAGCAATTGCAAATATTATAAATATATATTTAAAATATTTTGTTTTCATATCATCCCATTCCTTTTCTTTATGCTTAATTTTCAGATTTGTTCTATGGTAATATAATACATTATTTTTTGATTTTTTTCAATATTATTGCTTGTTATTTTTCTAATATTATTCAATATTTGTTACTATTTATGGGCTCTTCTAAATGATAAAAATATTTTTGCCCTCCTTTCTTTTTATTTTTAGTATTTTTGGATATTTTAATTTAAGATTTTATTTTGTCTTTCCTAAGTTGAGTGAAAAAATTTGTATAATAGATTTAGCAATGCAATTTTTATTGCGTATTCTTATATTAGCACAGTTTGCTTTAAAATGCAAGAAAAATCGTTCGACAAAAATCGACAAACTGATGGTAATATTACTATTCATAGCCTCCAAAATCTTGTGTATGTGAGACTATGAATAGTACTCTTTAGTAAACTAAAATAAAATTATATACCAAATTTGTAAACATGCACAAAACAATTCCGCAAACAGTAGGAATTGCAAAAGAAATTGCAGTCCATTTCCAACTGCCAGTTTCCTTTTTTATGGTAAGCAATGTTGTAGCACAAGGAAAATGTAAAATTGTAAAAAGCATAACATTCATAGCAGTAATCATAGTCCATCCATTTTGAATTAAAATCTGGCCAATTTGAATTGTATCCTCTATATTTACTAATGTTCCACTCTTCAAATAACACATCAAAATTATTGGTAAAACTATTTCATTTGCAGGGATTCCTAAAATAAACGCAGTTAAAATATATCCATCTAATCCCATCAATTTTGCAAATGGATTTAAGAAATTTGCTATAATCGAAAGTAAACTTTGCCCATTAATTCCTATATTTGCCATAAGCCATATTACAAGGCCTGCTGGTGCTGCAACAGATATTGCTCTACCTAAAACAAATAAGGTTCTATCAAATATTGAACGCACTAGTATTTTTCCAAATTGTGGTTTTCTATATGGTGGCAATTCTAAAATCATTGATGATGGCATTCCTTTTAATATTGTTTTTGATAATATTTTTGATATCACCAGTGTTAAAAATATTCCAAATATTATTACGATAATTACCGCAAATGTTGATAATATTGATGCTAGGAATCCATTTCCACCTGCAAATGCTCCAGCTATAAATATTGTTGCTATTGTTATCAAAAATGGGAATCTTCCATTACATGGAACAAAGTTATTTGTTAGTATTGCAATTAGTCTTTCTCTTGGTGAATCTATAATTCTGCATCCTGTTACTCCACACGCATTACACCCAAAACCCATGCACATTGTTATCATTTGTTTTCCACTACAGCAAGCCTTTTTAAAGAATCCGTCCATATTAAATGCAATTCGTGGAAGATACCCCAAGTCTTCTAATATTGTGAATAGTGGGAAGAATATAGCCATTGGTGGTAACATTACTGCAACTATCCAAGTCAATGTTTTATACACTCCATTTATTAACATATCTGAAAGCCATATTGGACAATGTATATAATTTGCAAAATATATTAGTTTGTCTTGTAACCAATTAAATACACTGAATAACCACTCTGATGGGTAATTGGCTCCTACTATGGTTATCCAAAAAATAAGACCTAAAAATAGTATCATTATTGGAATTCCAAATATTTTTGATGTTAATATTTTGTCTATTTTTAGGTCTCTTTCTCTATAATTTTTGTTTTCAAATGTACATACTTCTTTTGATGTTTCTTCTGCTTTTTTCATGATATCTGCAACTATTTTATCCTTAAAATTTTTGGATGTGATTTCTCTTTTTTCTAGATTTTTTTTTGCTTCTATTACTGACTGTCGAATCTCTTGTTCTCCTAAATTTAATTCTAAATTTTCTTGTATTGATTTTAATATTTTTTCTTCTCCATCTATTAGTTTTATCGCTATCCACCTGTATAATTTTTTTGATATTTTGTTTTCTTCAACTTCTATGTCTGTGGCTATATTTCTAATTTCTGAATATTCATTAACTAATAAATCTGTATTAAGTTTCTCCACTATTTTTTCAAGATTTTCTTCTATTTCTTGTTCATATCTAACTGTTTTGGTATGTGGTTTTATTTCACCTTCGCATACTTTGTATATTGTTTTTTTCAAATTTTCTAATGTTTGTTTATCTCTTGCAACTGTTCCTACAACAGGCACTCCTAGTAAATCTTCTAATTTTTTTAAATCAATTTTTATCTTTTTCTTTTTTGCTTCGTCTAACAAATTTACACAGACTATTATGTTATCTGTTATTTCCATAATTTGATATACTAAATTTAAATTTCTTTCTAAACATGTGCTATCAACTACAATTACTGTTGCATCTGGATTTCCAAAACATATGTAATCTCTTGCAATTTCTTCTTCTTCTGAATTTGACATTATTGAATATGTACCTGGAATGTCAACAAATGTAAATTCTTTGTTATTAATTATTGCTTCTCCTGTTGCGTTTGCTACTGTTTTTCCTGTCCAGTTTCCTGTGTGTTGATGCATTCCTGTTAAACTGTTGAATATTGTTGATTTTCCTACGTTTGGGTTTCCTGCTAATGCTACTATATATGTATTTTTCACAAGCTCACCACCTTAAATTTTATTATTACAATATATGTTTTGGTTTTGAGTTTATGAATTATATATTTTTTTGATTATTATTTTTTACTTAAATTGTCTGAACAAAATTTATATCTGCTACAATCTCAAAAACCCCAACTCTAATTAGAGTTAGGGCTTTGAGATTAGTTAGAAATTTTTTTTGCGGTTGGATATTTTTCAAAGTGATTCATTATATTTTTTACCATATCTGGTATTATTAATTTAACCTCACTTTCATTAACTTTCTCCAACTTATTTGAGTTCTTTTTCATTTCCAACATCTTTTTTTACCTCCACTTATTTGTGTTTTTCTTGGCTAACTTTATTATATCTCATTTTTATGTTAATTGCAATGTTATTTCCAAAATTTGTAAATTTTTTTATTACTTAGTATCTAGTATCCTTTTAACATCTTCTGCTGAATTCAATTGTAAGACCTTCTTTGCAAGTTGTTTACACTCTTCAAAACTCAAATCAGTTATTAACTTTCTAGCCTTCAAAATCTTATTAGCATTCATAGAAAACTCATCAAGTCCAAGACCAACAAGCAAAGGTATAAACTTAACATCACCAGCCGCTTCTCCGCACATACCACATAAAATACCGTTTTTATGTGCTCCATCAATAGCAGATTTAATCAAGTGAATTACAGCTGGATTAAAATGAGAATACAAATTTACAAGTTTCTCATTGCCTCTCTCAACTGCAATAGTATATTGAATCAAATCATTTGTCCCTATACTAAAAAAATCACACTCTTTTGCAAATTCGTCTGCCATTACTGCAGATGACGGAATTTCAACCATAATTCCAACTTCTATATTTTCATTAAATTTTATATTTTTTGTTTTTAATTCTTGTTTTACTTCTTCAATAATTTCTTTTGATTTTCGTAATTCTTCAATTGAAGAAATCATTGGAATCATTATTGCAACATTTCCATAACTACTTGCCCTTAAAATAGCCCTTAACTGAACTTTAAATAAATCAACATTATCTAGATAAATTCTAATTGCTCTATAACCTAAAAATGGATTTTCCTCCTTTGGTAGTTTCATATATTTTAAATCTTTATCTCCACCAATATCTAGTGTTCTTATAACAAGTCTTTTATTTTCTAGACTTTCCGCAATTTTTTTATATGCCTCAAATTGTTCTTCTTCTGATGGAAAATCTTTTGCATCCATATACAAAAACTCACTTCTTAGAAGCCCTACACCTTCTGCTGTATTATCAATTACAATTTGAATATCTTGTGGACCTCCAATATTTGCTAAAAGTTCAACCTGATGTCCATCTTTTGTTATTGCTTTTTTATTTTTATATTTTTCTAATTCTTGTTTTTCTTGTTTTATATTCTCTTGATTTTTTGTTAATTCTTCGATTTTCTCTTGTGTTGGATTTAAAAATATTTCTCCTGTTGCTCCATTTAATGCAATAAAATCATTTTCTTTTATGTTTTCAAAAATATGCCTTATACCAACAATTGCAGGAATTTCATTAGTTCTTGCAATTATCGCCATATGAGAATTGACACCACCAATTTCTGTAATAATTCCGGAGATGTTTTTTAAGTTCATTTTGGCACTGTCTGATGTTGATAATTCTTTTGCAACAAGTATTGTATTTTCAGGTAATTTTGATAAATCAATTTCTTCTATTTTTAATAATTTTGCTAATATTCTTTTTTTCATATCCTCTATATCTCTGCTTCGTGCAGCCATATATGGATCGTCCATCTCTTCAAATGTTTTTATTATTTGATTTAGTCCATTTTCTACTGCATATGCACTATTGCATTTCTCTTGTTCAATTATTTTGATAGTTTCTTGAATCAAACTAGGGTCTTGCAATATCATTAAATATGCTTGCATTATTTCTTTTTCTGTTCCATCTATATTCTTGATTAATTTTTCTATTTCACTTTCTACTTCTTTTACTGCATCATATATTTTTTGCTTTTCTGCTGAAATATTTTCAATTTTTTGCTTTTCTATTTTTAATCTATTTTCTTCTAAAATTACTGCTTTTCCAAGTCCTATTCCCTCAGAAATACCTTTTCCAACAAGCATACAATTACCTTCTTTCTAATTATTTTCTAAAAAAATCTTAACATCCTCTAACGCCAAATCTTCATTTTCTCCATCACAAATAATTTCCAACTCTGTCTTATGCTTTATACCTGCAGACATAATCATAAGAGGTGACCTAGCATCAATCAACTTTCCATTAACAATTAAGTTAATACTACATTTATACTTCATAGCAAGTTTGGCAAGTTCAGTTGCAGGTCTTGCATGAAGCCCTGTCTCATTTTCAATAACAACATTTGCTTTTTTCAACTTTACCTTCCCCCCTTAACCTTTTGCATTAATATTTTCATTTTCCCAAACATTTTTCTTCCAAACAGCCATAATACCCATAGCCACAAATGAACCAGCAGCAAGTGATACAACATACCAAGGCCAATTACCAATTAACGGTAACACAAAGATTCCACCATGAGGAGCCATCAAAGTACAGTTAAATGCCATTGACAATGCACCTGAAACCGCTGAACCGATTACGCAAGAGACTAAAACACGAAGTGGGTCTGATGATGCAAAAGGTATTGCTCCTTCTGATATAAATGATAGTCCCATAACATAATTTAATAAGCCTGCTTGTCTTTCTTTTTTAGGTAATTTTTTAGGGAAGAATGTTGCTAAAAGTGCTATCGCAAGTGGTGCTACCATTCCACCTATCATAACTGCTGCCATTATTTCGTAATGTCCCTCTGCTAACATTCCTGTTCCAAAAGTATATGCTGCCTTATTTACAGGTCCGCCTAAGTCAACAGACATCATACCTGCAAGAATTGCTCCTAAAATAACTTTGTTCACTTCACTCATTGATGATAAGAAATTATTTAAACCTGTATTTATTGCTGATACAAATGGATTTATCAATAACATTATTAGTCCAATTAGCAATACACCTGCAACTGGATAAATCAAAATTGTTCTTATTCCCTCTAAACTTTTTGGCATAAAACTAAATAATTTTTTCAAAAATAAGACTACATATCCACCTATAAAACCTGCAAGTAATGCACCTAAAAATCCTGAACTTACTAACACTTCTTCTGGATTTCCAAGTGATGTAAATGTTGTTCCCACTTTACTTATTGCTCCACCAACAAATCCAACTACAAGTCCTGGTCTATCTGCAATACTCATTGCTATATATCCTGATAAAATTACTAGCATAAAATCAAACGCCATTCCACCTATTGTTTTAAAAAATGCCGCAACTGGTGTGTTCATACCAAAATTTGATGGGTCAATTGAATAGTCATCTAATAAAAATGCTATTGCAATTAAGATTCCTCCACCAACAACAAATGGTAACATATGTGTTACACCATTCATTAAATGATTGTATATATTTCCTTTTGGCTTTTCCATTTCTATATTTTCTCTTTTATTTCCTTGATGATGATAAACTGGGATTTCATTTTCTGAATTTAATGCTTTTTCTATTAATTCTTTTGGCTTGTGAATCCCCTCTGATACACCTGTTTTTAAAATTCTTTTGCCATCAAATCTTGATAAATCTACTTTTACATCTGCTGCTATAATTATTGCTTTTGCATTTTTAATTTCTTCATCAGTAAGTTTATTTTTTGTTCCTGATTGTCCTTGTGTTTCTATTTTTATTGGATGTCCCAATTCTTTTCCCATTTGTTCTAAACTTTCTGCCGCCATATACGTATGGGCTATTCCTGTTGGGCATGCGGTGATTCCTAATAATTCATAATTATTGTTTGATTTATTAATTGATTTGTTTTCATCATTTTTTAATTTGTTATTTTCATTTAAATTATTATTTACATTATTGGTTGTTTCTTCATTTATTTTTTGTTCATCTGCTTCATCTATTATTTTCAAAAATTCTTCTTTTGTTTTTGCATTTAACAAATTATTTCTAAACTTTTCATTCATTAATAAAGCTGATAAACGGCTTAGAACCTCAAGATGTAGGTTGTCCTTACTATTTGGAGCAGCAATTAAAAATAACAATTTTACAGGCTTACCATCTAATGCATCAAAATTAACACCATCTGGTATTACCATTGCAACTAATCCTGGTTCAGAAATAACCCCACCTTTCCCATGTGGTATTGCTATCCCTTCACCAACTCCTGTTGAGCCTTCTTCTTCTCTTTTCATGACTAATCTTAAGTATTCTTGTTTATTATTTATATTTCCATTTTGTTCCATAAGTTCTACTGCTTGTTCTATTACGTCTTTTTTGTTTGATGCTTTTACATTTAGGTCTATGGATTCTTTTGTAAGTAAATCTGTGATTTTCATTTTTCATTTCCTCCTAAAGGTATTTTATTTAAATTTATTTAAAACATCTTCTATTTTCTCCTTAGTTGCCAAAAACAATGTATTTGTTGTTGCGGTTGCTGCCGCCACTCCCATTTGAAGTGATTTTTCATAATTATTATACATTTCATGTCCTGCCAAGAAACCTGCTATCATGGAATCACCTGCTCCGACAGTATTAATAGCATTTTTTGTATTTAATGCTTTCATTTTGTATGAATATCCATTTTCGTCTAAAAGTACTGCTCCATCACTTCCCAATGATACAATAACATTTTGTGCTCCTTTTGCTTGTAATTGTTCTGCATACTCAAGTGCTTCATCTTGACTTGATATTTTTATACCAAAAATTTCCTCTAGTTCTTGTTGATTTGGTTTTATTAAATATGGTTTATATTTCAATGTTTTAAGTAATAATTCACCTGTTGAATCAACAACTATTTTGATATTTTTGTTTTCTAGTCTTTGGCAAATTTTTTCATAAATATTGCTAGATACGCCATTTGGTACACTTCCTGACAATACTAAAGTATCTTCGTTTTTTATTATTTCCAATTTTTTATATAATAATTCAAGATATTTTGAATCAATATATGGTCCTTTTGCATTTACTGCCGTTTCTTCTTTTTCTGTATTTCCATTTTTTCCTTTATTTTCTTCTAATATTTTTACATTTATTCTTGAATTGTTGTTTTCTATTTTTATAAAATCTGTTTTTACTCCATATTTTTGCACTTGTTCTTCTATCTCTTTTCCTACAAATCCTGCTATAAATCCCATTGCTGTTGTCTCTTGTCCTAATGTTTTTAGTACTATTGATACATTTATCCCTTTTCCTCCTGGAAATATATATTCTTCTTTGCTTTTGTTTATTTTTCCAAGTATAAAATTTTCTATTTTTATTACATAGTCTATTGCTGGATTGAATGTAATTGTATATATCATTTTTCCCCCCTTTTGAGACATAAAATACATTTCTATTTTATCTCATTTTTCTGTCAAATATTGTCTTTTTATTTTTTCTTTTATTTTAAATATTTCCCAAAAACAAAAAGAATATTCATTATGAATATTCTTTCTGTAGAAATAATTTGTTTCCAATTATTTCCATGTTTTTATTTCTTCAACTAATTCTTTTGCCCTCCTGATATTTTTTTCTAGGTTTTCAATCTCATCCTCCGTGAATGTTGCATCATAAGTTGATGTATCCTCTCCACCTTTAAGTATTACTTTTTTATTTGTGTATATCCACAACTTGTCATGAATATAATACTCTAGTTCTTCTTTTGAGTTTTGAACCTTTACAGTATCAGTCCTTAAATGTTGCCGACGTATAGTTTTAAAAATTATTTTTCTATCAACTTCCTCCATCTGTTTTTGGACTTTTACTGTCATAAATTCTTTTTCAGACTCAGAAATATTCGAATTTTTTAGCAATTCTTCTATTTCTTCAATCAAATTGCTGCCCATTTCTTTTTCTTTAGAGTGAGCAATTATATCAAAAAGGTTATTGATTTTTATTTTGATAAGTTTTATTACTCTTGAAGTTGAATATCTATCGTCTACAATTTTTATATTGTAAATGATTTTTTCTCCTATTCTTACTTCTATCCTTATCTTATTTTTTTCAATATCAGTCGTTATTATGCGACCGTTTAGTACCTTCTTCTCTTTTTTCAATACTGCTTCCTCCATTTTTTCTTTTTTGTCCTTCTTTTTTTCAATACCCAAAGTAATTATCTGATTTCCTTGAATAATCAAAATCACTAAGGCTGTATCATTTGCTTGAAAAAATTTCGTTTTCTCTGTTTTATCTTCATTTGAGAAATTAATATTATCCATTGAAAATTTGCTCTCTAGTACTTTTGTCATGTTTAATTCAAGACCTTCTTTTTCAATGAAGCTTTCAAATTCGTTCCAAGTCCATCCATATTTTTTCATAATACTTGAAACTTGTTCCTTTGTTTCTTTTGTGCACTTAATTTTTAGTGCCTTTGGAGTTGTTCCTTTTGAAGTTTTCCGAAATAAATTTTTCATTTTTTACCTCCTAGTAGTTACTATTGAAGTTTATATGTAACGTGTGTCTATTTTTGCTCCCGACACTTGGGATATGATGAATGTATTATATCACTTTTTATATATTCTGTCAAATTATGTAAATTTAAAATATAGTGTATTAAAAATCTGCTGTTTGTTGTGTTGCGCTAATTTTACTGGCTGTGAACTGTAACGTTGCTACAACTTTTTTTGTTTTTTTTAATTTTTGGTATGGACTTTTATTTTAAAGTATGTTAATATAGAAAGGTATTAAATATTTATGCCGATGTGGCGGAATTGGTAGACGCACACGACTCAAAATCGTGCGGGAAACCATGTGGGTTCGAGTCCCACCATCGGTACCACTTACAAATTAAAAAATCGTTGTAAACCTTGAGAATAAAGGAATACAACGATTTTTATATTTCCAAAAAAAAGTGTGAAAAAGTGGCAAAAATGGGCATATTTTGACATAGAAGTCCCAAAAATTTCCCAAATTTATATTGAAAAATGGGCAATCTATAAAAAAGATTGCCCAAATTTTAAATATAATATTATTAATTCAAAATATTTCTATTTTAATAATTCATTAACAGTTTTAATTCTAGAAATATTATATACTTTATAAAAAGTTTTATTAAATATCTTAACAATTATTTTTTCTTTCCAACTTAATTCTTTAATTACTACATTTTTTTCGACAATTTCCATTTTTCTTTCTCCAATATACTTCTATTTCATCCGAGCTCTTTTGATGTGATTATTGTATATTAGATTTTACCAAAATGTTAAAATATTTTATGAAAATGCCTTTTTATTTTATAAAATGACATTATTCGACAAAGTTGGCTTTTTTATTTTAGACTTTAAAACTCTCCAATTCCTTTTATTTCAATGTTTTCGAGTTCATATAAGTCGGTAATTCTAAAAGCCAATGCATTTGCTATTACTACCATTTCTGCAAATAAAACTTCGTCTGCAGGAATTTTATTGTTTTCTAAGTCTGATAAATACTCTCTTTCTATTCCTGTCACTTTTTCAAGTTCCCTTAAACTTACTCCTTTTTCTTCTCTCTTCTCTTTTATTTTAAATTTTATTGTCATGTTATTCACCTCAGATTTAATATGTCCAAAATTGTTTATAACATACATTTCATCCACTATGGTGGATATTTTACGAAACTATACAAAAAAGAAAAGCCCCATTTCTGGGACCAATTATGCTTCTTTTAAAATCGATTTCATTATGCTTTCATAACTTCTTTTTGACATAAATTGCAAACTCTGTATACTTAACAAGTTAAATCTCTTTGCTAATTCTGTATATTGTTTTCTTGTTAGTCTTATTTTTAAATATTTCATCATTTGTAGTGATTTAATATATGCTTCGTTCATATTCATCACCTCTACATAGATTATAGTACATTATGTTAATTTTGTGTGTCGAACGGTGTCGAAGATTTTACATTATTTTACATTATTATCCACAAATCAAATTTTTCTTTCCACAATTCACAAAAAATTATCCACAGAATTTTCGACTTTTTATTGCAAATTTATTAATTTGGTAGTATAATATTTTTCATACTAGAAAAAGGAGAAAAAACGTGTGTAATATACTTAATATAGATGAATTAAAAAATTCAAATTGTTCGATAAAAATTGGAGAGTTATCACAAAATGTAATTAACACTTTAAATTTAAGTGCAAATCCAAGAAATATATATATGTGGCCAGATAGATTAGAGCATTGTGAAAAACATAAAAAAGATTTTGAAACAGAAGACGAATATACAAAGAGTATGGAAAGCATTCCTTTGATAATCGAAAAACCTGATTATGTAGGTATCCATTCTAATAATAAAGGAATCTTTTACATAAAAAAATTAAAAAACAATTGTCTTGTAGGTGTTACAATGGACTCCATGCTCTTTAGATCTATGTACCCTATTAAAGAAAGTAAACTTAATAATTATATAAAGCAAGGTAAAGTTTTTCCTATAAAATAAAAGAGATACTATCGCTAGTATCTCTTCTTTTTGTTGGTTGTTGGCAGGACGGCGTACCCTGCATCTCTTGAAAGACCATCTCTGGCGTGATAGCTGCCTTACTATCCTCAATAACCATTTATATTATATGTACTTTATACATGTAATATGACTTTTTATTAACTTATATATACACCTAACATTCATTAATGTCAATATTTTTAACACAAATGTAATAAAAGTGAAATATAGTTGTAATATTATTGTGTGATATTTTATCAAAATATTCTTCATCTGTCAATATTATAGCATAATTTTTATGTAATTTCAAGTAAAAAATGCTTATTTTTAGCCAAAAATCAAGCCTTCATAATCAATTTTAAGCCGTTTTATTTTCCAATCAATGTAATTATATGCCTTGATTTCAAAGTTGTTTTTTGTTTTTTCACTTTGTGACAAATTTTGACAACATTTTCATTTTTTGTGTGATATAGTGTAGAAAAAAGGAGTGATTTATATGGTATTAAATTGGAAAGAGGTAAGAAAAAAATATGAAAATATAGAAAAGTATGAAAATTATTTAGAAGCCATACGACCTCTATATTTAAAAATAGTAGATAACTCTATAGTAAATTCAGGAGTTCAAAAGAAGGACTTATTAACTGAAATAGAAAAAGCAGAAAAATTCCTAACCAATATGTCCAAATCTTATCCTAAGAATAAATCAAATGAAACTATTTTTGATAAAAGATTTATTCAATATGAGAAGCTTATATCTGATTATGCTAACTATCAAAGAGAACTTAAAAAAAGTGATTTTGACAAAATCTCTGACTTAAAAGAAATACTATCAAAAAGAGACGAGCTTTATGAATATAAAGATAAAGACGAAGATAATTAAGGTGGCTTTTACACCCCTTTTTATTTTTATATTTTTGTACAATAATTTAATGCAATCCACCCACTGCATTAATTTTATATACTTTCAAAAACGCAAAAAAGAGGTAAATTGAAATTAATCAACTTACCTCTTCTTTTTATCTGACTCCACCTGTCCATTTAGCAAATCCTATCTTGTAATTATTTGTTCCGTCTATTTTATATCTTACCATTGGTCTATTATTAAATATTCCAAAACAATCACATTCTTCGTATGGTGATAAACTTCCTATTACTTTTGTTAAACTTGTATCTGCATATATAATTTCTTTTGTTGAACCGTTTTTATATCTTCTCACTGGTTCATCACTCCCTTCAACTTTTGATACTGCTACTGTAGTTGTAGCCTGTCCTAATTTATTTGCTACATCATTCTTAAATTGTATCCAAGCCTGTTCATTTCTTACATAATATCTTGGACATTCTTTTCCAGTCACATCGTAGTGTCTTATAATTGCATCTATACCTAAGTTATATCTTTTACATATATCTACACATAATTCTACTAAACTATTATATGTATTATCATTGAACTTTCCGTCCCAATCTGGATGGCAATCTTCTATTCCTATAGATTTTCTGTTCATACTATAAGAACCTGAATGGAAAGCAACTTCATTTTCTGGTATACATCTTATTATTTCACCGTTTAAACCGATTATATAATGAGATGAAGCATATGTTTTATGTGATGTTGCTAAACTCTCAAAATAGTTTCTGTTGGCTATTGCACTTGAATTTGCATTACCAACCCAATGAACTACAATTTTTTGTATAGTTCCTTGTTTTTCTCCACTTCTTGAATATGGATTTATTGTTAATAGTCTTTCTTCTATATTATTCATTTGCTTCACCTCTTGTATCTTCTTCTGCAAGTTCCATTGTTTCTACAATTTCTTCTTCCATAATTATTCCCCCTTGTCATTGTTTAGTTTTTCTTTTAACTTGTCTGGCATTTTTACACCTAATTTATCACAATTCTCTGCTAAACTAGATATTTCCATAAAACATATGTATCCTACTGTAAAATATAATATTAATTCTGTTCCTAGTGCAAATTTTGTTAGTATCCCTACTAGCACATACACTAGTTCTCCAAATTTTTTAGATAGTCCTGCTCTCATTTTTGCACTTTTAAAATCATTGTTTTTCCAAGCAATTACAACTCCTGTCAAAACATCAATTATTATTAAAAGCATTGGTGCTAATATTGCCCACCAAAGGTTTGTGAAATGTATATTTTGCATTATTTCATTCATTTTTTACTCCTATTCTGCTACTTCTGTAGCTTCTATATTTTTTTCGTTTTCTTCAACTTCTACATATGTATCTTCTACAAGTAATGTTAATTCACTATATTCTTCATCACTGATTTTGCTCATAGCATAAAATACATTTAGTTTGTTTTCAATGTCTGCTTTTTCTTTGTAGTATTTTTTTGTTATTAGTTTCTTTAATAATTCTACTATCATTTATTTCACCTCGCTTTCTATATCAGTTTGCATATTATCAAGCAATAATGCACTTGTTTGTGTTGTGCTTAACAACTGCTTTATTTCGTCTATTTCATTTTGCATTTTTTGATTTTGTGTTTCTTGGTCTTTTGCATAATCTAAACTTAATATTGCTTTACTATCTGTTGTTATGTTTGTTACGTTTTTATATGTTCTTGCGTTGTTTAGTTCTTTTGCTACTGCTTTTTGTTCGTCTGTGAATTTTAAATTTTCTGGAGTTCGTAATTGAATATATACAATCAAAGGCTGCCCTGAATTATACATTTCTTCTAATTTACTTTTCCACTCTTCTAAAGTAGTTATTGTAGAATTTGAACCTAAACAAAATCTGACATTAGAATGAGTTGTTGTGATATTAGCTATATCAAATGCAATTGTATCCTTTTCCCATACAGAATTTATTTGTTCAAAATAATTACACAATCCATTTGCACCATTTTTTACTGCAAATTTAGTGGATATCTCGTAAGGTGAAAACCAAAAAGTAGGATACTTATTGCTAGATTTGCCCCAAGGTTCTGTTCCATTTAAAACCAACTTTGTCCATGTATGTACTTCTTCTTCATTATCAAAGTCAAAATAATCTCCTTGTAACATTTCTTTTTGTGTTGGTATTATGTATGATTGTTCTTCGTGTTGTACGTAGTCTATATCTGTATCATTTTCATATTCATTTATCATTACATTTGAAATATTGTAAGCATTTGTTGTAACAGCACGTGTTTTTAATACTGTTATGTCTGTAACATATCCAAATTCCTTAGCCTTAGCTGTAAAGAACTTTCTTGTTCCATCACATTTTACTGTATAAGTATTAATATGTTGAAAGGAATATTCACCTAAATAAACTATTCCTCCGTTGTTTGTAGTATCAAATGATATGACATATGTTTTATCTTTTTCTAAAAAGCCTTCGCCTTTTACTATAGAAAAATATGCACTTGTAAGATCTTTTCTATTATATGTTTCTTTAAATATATTTTTATTATATTTTGTTACTTTTACAGAGCCTTGTCCATATTTGCTGTATTCTCCTACTTCTGTGCCTTCGACAATTTTTGGTTCTATTATTGCATTTATAACGCTCGTTCCTTTATATATATACAGTCTAACTGTTGCTTCAGTATCTAAATCTGATAATGTTATTTGATTAGAATTGACTACATTTACATTATAGTCTTTACCTTGTATCTGAAGTATCATCTTATTATATCCATATCCATCACACATTCCGCTAAATGTCATATTTTTAATTTTATTAATTTTTCCAATTACAAGAATAAAGTTATCTGTTGCAGTTCCATTTAATACTATTTCTCCATTATCTTGTACTTTTACATCTATACCATTTATTATCTGACTTTTTAATGTGTTTTCTAATAAATTTACATTACTACCAACAGCCACTACTTTGCTTCGGTAATCTGGTGATGGCATTGCTCCGTATTGTTCGTAAGGTTTATCTTCTGTGCCTTCATATATCATTGGATAAAGTGTAGCATTATTCAATGTTGGAGCGCCTACAGGTATAACTAAATATACGGTAGCCTTTCCATCTTCCGCTAAAGAAAAGGTACTATTTTGGCTAGTGTGTTGGAAATTCCCAATAGTCTGCAAAAATACATTATTAATATTATCTAATTCATCCACAAATTTATATGTTCCCGCTTTTAGACTCATATCTAGCAGGATAAAAGATGTATAATCTGTTGGTGTTCCGTTTACTGTTATTGAACAATCTTCATTTATTTTATAAGTAACTCCATTTTTAGTTTCTGTTTTTCCAATCAATGATGTTAAGTCTAATAAGTTATATCCTTCTCTCGTTGCTTGCTCATGATTCCCACTTATTCCAATTCTTGCTCTACAGTTGCTACTGTCTTCTACGTGTATGTATTCTCCGCTTGTTTGTCCTCGTATGCTATTTTGATAAAAGTCTTCTTGTGTTTCTTTTAACTCTTTTTCTAGTTCTGATATTTTATTACTTGATGTTTCTGTGTTTTCTTGTAGTTGTCCTATATTTGTATCTTGTTCTTTATTCTTTGAGTTTATGTTTGATATACTTGTGTTAACTTCTCCCACATTTTTGTCTATCTTATCCCAATTGCCATTTAAGTAATTTTCTATATCAAACTTATCTGTGTTTGTTTCTACATTATCATGCTTTTTTAATTTTAAAAAATCAGTTTCACTCATTTTATTCCTCCTATTTATAACCTAGAACTTGTACAATTTTTACATTATCATCATTTCCTGCTGATGTAGCATTGTTACTAACATAGCAAAGTCCATGCTTTTTATATTCTATTTTATCTTCATTTATTGCTAGTTGAGATGAATACATATAAAAACTATTAGTATCAAAGAAACTTGAAGTCGCAACTACTGTCTTCCCATTTGCATTTCTATATCTGCCTGAAAAATATCCAGTATCTCTCTTGAATATTATTTCTATACAATCAAAATCAGCTACACTTTGGGATAATGTTATGTCATTTTGTGTTCCATTTTCATTTTCATACAAAACAACTCCACTTTTATATCCAAATTCTTTTTCTATATTTTTTTGCATTAAGTTCAAGTTTGTATCGTTTATCGCAGGTTGGCTACCATTTTTAAAATCAATTTTGTCCATTTTTTTCCTCCTTTAACTGTTTTTCTAGTTTTTCTACTTGCTGTGATAATTCTTGTATTGCTTTACAGCATAGACTTGTAAATGAATAATTGTCTACTCCTTGATTATCTATGCTTGTCACTTCTTTTGAATAATTGTAGTTGTCTCCAATTACAAAACCTATATGTTTCTTATCTGTATCTTTTTCACTTTTTAAGTTGTATTTATATATATCTATATTTTTAATTGTTTCTAGTGCATTATCTTGTATTTTTTCAAAGTTCTTTTTATGCTCCGCCAATGATGTTTGAATTAAAGATGGAGTAGTTATTTTATCATTCCTTATTTCTGACGAATAACCTGAATTATTTAGTTCAATAGATGATATATTATCGCTTACCGTTATATAAATTGCTTTGTCTACTCCTCCTCTAACAAAACCTGCTCCTATTGGTTGCATATATGAAAATGTAGATGCATCATTAATATTTTCAACCCTCAATATATCTTGTGATGCCCTACTTCCTTGCACTTTTATTTTTCCACCCGTAATAGTTGCATTGTTACTTGTTATAGTTCCTGATACATTAGCATTATTACAAGTCATATTTCCGTTTTTATCCACATTAAAGTTAGTACTTGATATTATTGTATTATCACCTGTTAAATTTATATCTTTACCGTTTAAGGCTGATTTTATCTGCTTCAATTTGAATTTGCTCAGCACTTTGATTAATTTTTGAAATAACTTCATTTTCGTCAACCTTCTTCCTTACTTCAAGATTTATTGAATCTGCTGTTTGTTTTATTTCACTATTCATTTCAACCTTAGTTGCAAATACATTTGTGTAATCACTCTTTATTGCCCACTTTGCTTTTATTCTTGCTGTATAATTTTGGATTGTTATTGTATTGGTTCCTTCTTTTAGTAATATTTCAAGTTTTCCTAAATCTTCAACGATTTCTTTTGCTTTTGTTGTTCCACTCTTATTTACTCTTCTTATCACTTTTGCTTGACCATTTTCTAGCACAAATTCATCACATACTTCATCATTTTGCCTTAATACATCTAATACACCTAGTTCATAAATAGTTTGATTGTTATCTTTATCTGTTACCACTATTCTGCTATCTCCGCTTGGATATAAATTATCACTCGGATACAATGTGTCACTTGGGTACAAATACTTAAATACTGTATTGTTTCCATATATATGTAAATTCAATAATTTGCCTTCTACACAGTTTCCAAGTGTTATTGTTTTTACTCCCTCAACGTCATTTGTTAAATCTTCTATGTCTGATACTTTTTGAGATATACTATCAACACTTTGTTCTATTTCAGTTAACTTTTCAGATTTTTCTTGAACTTCACTTATTACAGATTCTAATTTTTTATTTACTTTATCCATAATGATATATGCTTTATTTATTTTTTGATCTGTTTTATCTGCTTTAGCATAATCTGTTTTTGTTTCAGTTGGCATTTCTGTGTATATTGTTTCTTCTAATCCTTGTGTTATTTTTATTTCATCATTAAAAAGAACACAGCTATACAATTTTCCATGTACATTAGCTGTGTATCTATCACATAAATCTAAAAAACATATTCCATAACTATCAAAATCATTTGTAAAATACTTTAAGCCATTTAATTTTCCTAATATCTCTGGCAAATACTCACTTCTATTGTTATAATTCATTATTTGATTATTTACTATTTTTAATTCACACAATCCATTTTTATTAACACTATCCTCATCTTGTAAAAAAACATTGTCACTTTCTCCACTTCTACTTAATACTATTGAATTGATTGGCCCGTATTCATTATCAAATGTTACATTTGTATCTTTAAAATAATCTTCATTCAGTTCTGTTACACTTTCTTCTGATATATATCTTATTTCTAATTCGTTTTTAGAATTTATACATATAGTAGAAGCTGTAACTTGTGCTAATTCATCTAAAACATCTCTGAAGGTATAGTCATAACCCAAATAATAATCTTCTGTTAATTGTTTATCGCAATTTACAAATGTATCATTATAATTTGCAAAAGTTAGCCCTAAAAAATCACATATTTTTTTAATATAATTTTTTACTGTTAGAGGAAATGTAATATTCATTTTTTCATAATCTTTCATAGAATATAACATCATATCATAACATACATGACTATAACTTATAGAATCCGCATTATAATCTGGTTCTTTTGATACTATATAGTCTCCTAAATCTATATATTCAAACCCTTTTAGTCCTGGTGTCAATAAATTAATAGGTAATGAATTAAACCTGTTTACTTTCATATTATGTACTTCTGCTACTGTCAAACTTAAATCTACTTGTACACCAAATTTAACATTAATTATAGTATTTTTAGGTATAGCCTCTGAAGATTCTATGTCTAATTGTTTCATTACAGATTTTAAAATATTTCCCTCAAAATGTGGAGTGACAGAGAAAAGAGTATCACTATCCAAAAAATATTCTTTATCGTCTATGGTATATGTAATTACTGTATCTAACATTCTTCCATAAGAAGTAATTTCTTTTTTAAATTTATTAGTTATTTCCTTCATCCTACCTTCTCCTATCTACTGCAATAAATGATAAATCAAAAGCTTGTCCTTTTTTTATATTTTTATAAACTATCTCCCAGTCTCCTGAATAAGTTTCAATTGATATTTCTTTATTTTTATTTGGATCTATATATTTAATAGTTTGTCTTGCATTATCAAAATGTGGTGCCAAATATGTTAATTCTTTTTCGGTTAAACTTCTAAAACTTAATGTAAATTTAGGAAAAATTCCAATTAATGTTCCACTCTGTTTTCCACTTAATGCTCTACCACTATCACTACTCCATAATTTATGATATCCATATTTTACTTGTGTTAAGTACTTTCCCATGGATATATTATCCATATATAAGCTGTCTTTGTTTAAAAACATATCTTCCTCCTAACTAAAAAAGCCTATCTTTCGATAAGCTTTTTATCTATTAGTTGCAAACGCTAATTGTTCCTTATGTTTTGCAATTTGTCTTTGTATTAATCTTCCATCTAAATATATATTATTCGTTCCTGATGTACCTATTTTGTTCGCTAATTTGTCAGCTAGTATATCTAGCCATTCCATATTATTTTCAAGTGGGACTACTGCTTCCCTTCCTGCTTCTCCTATTATTGCTTGCGTTGGTTGTGATATTACTCCTCCTTTTGCTAATAGCGGTATTTGAGGTATGTTAATTCCAAAAGTCTTTCCTCCAATACCAGGTACCCAATCAGGAGTATCAAAGTGTATTTTATTTGCTCCTTTTATCAACCAATTTATTCCTCTTATAATCAAATTTAATGGTGCTTTAGCAATAGACCACAAAGAATCAAATACTCCTTTAAATATTTGTTTGAATCCTTCTAACGTTGTTTTCATATCACCTATAAATATTCCTTTAAATACATTTGATATTCCTTGAAGAATTGTTTGTACTCCATTGAATACATTTTTTACGGTATCCCACAATGTTTCAAATGGTGCAATTATAATTCCAAGCAATGCAGTAAAAATCCCTTCAGCTATGGAAAATAAAAATTTAAAACTTGATATTATTGAGTCAATAAGCGCTTTCATAAAGTTTCCAATTGGAGTTATTACATTATCATATATCCATTGTCCAACTTGCCCTAACACATTTTTCACTTCATCCCAATGTTTATAAATAGCTAGTCCTATTGCAGCAATTAATAATATAAGTCCAGTTATTAAAGCTGGTATCCCTCCAATTAATAGTAATACAGCTCCAACAACTACCGCTATTCCTGCTAAAATTGTTCCAAAATTCTTCCATGTTGGATCTTTTAGATACGCTACAACTCCTTGTATGATAAGTGCTACTCCTGCTATCAATGATGCTATACCTGCCAAAGTCACTCCTAATGTGCCACCAATTGCAAGCGCTAATCCTGCTACTACAAGTGATAAACTAAGTAATACATTAGAAAAATTTTCCCAACTTGGGTCCTTTATAAGTTTAATAATATTTTCTATTAGTAGAACAATTCCTGCCACCATAATACCAATTCCTAATGATTCTATTCCCGTAAACCCAAGCTTTAATGCTAATAATCCTGCTAACATACCTGCCAAAGCAGCTATTACTATGTCTTTGTTATCTATTATCCACTGTAACCACTTTGGTACATCTCCCTGTATTCCGCTCAAGTCCATGCTTGGTAACGATACTCCTCCATTACTTCCAGAATTATCTTTGTTTGAATTATCCTGTAAAACATTCATTTCATCAAATCCTTGTAAAGATTTTTGAATTTCTTTTGCTGATTTTGCTGTTCCTCCTGCACTACTTTGCATTTTTTTAAAATTTTTCACACTTGCATTACCAAATAAATTTATTCCAAACCAAGCACTCGATATTGCATTAACATAGCTTAATACAGTATATAATAGTTTTATTAGTCCCTGAATAGCAGGAGCTAACATACTTGCTATACAATATCTCATGTAATCAAAATCAGTTGAAACTTGTTTATTATATTGAGACACCATACTAATAGCACTCCTTACTGCTCCCCAGGCAGTTCTTATCCCAAGCACGGCCATTGCCATTTTTCCAATTGTGCTTATTTGCCCTGTTAATTTATTTCCTATTCCACTTAAAGAGTTTTGTATACTATCTGTTTTTATCTGATCTATTTTTGATTTGTATTCAGCAATTTTTGTATTATTTTCGCTTTGCTTTGCTTTTATTTTGCTGAGATTTATATACATTTTTTCTATTTTAGGTTGTTGTTTATCTATTTCACTTGTTGTTTGAGCATATTTATTTCTTACACTTTCTAGCTCTGTTACAATTCTTCCATATTCAGGTAATTGCTCATCACTTAATTTTCTAGTAATATTTCCAGAAAACATATTTTGTCTTTCTTTATTAAGTGTATCTATTTTTGATTTATATTCATCTGCTTTTTGTTGCATTTTTTCATAATTATCTATTTCTCTTTGCATAATATTTGCTTCTTGACTTTTATTTGAATTATCAGTCTGTAATTTTTTTATTTTATTTTCTAATTCTGAAATATCTTTATCTACTCCCGAATTATCTATTTTTGTTTTTATTTTTAAATATCCATCCAAATTATCACTCTCCTTTCATTTGTTCTTCGAAGAGTTTGTCTAGTCTTTCTTCTTCTAAAGATTTATTATTTTCATGTTTTAATGCAACTTCTTCTTTTTGTCTAATCCATTTTTCTCTTTCTTTACTATCTTTAATTTCACTTACATCAAAATTTCTGACAAATCTAATTCTATTTAAAATACATTTGTCGCTTAATCCACATAATAGATTATAAAATTCCCACCAATGCATATATCTTTTTTCATTTAATCTAATTTTATAATCATAAAAAAAAGAAGTCTTTATATACTCCCAATCTTGTTCATAATCCATATCAACTTCTTTATTTTCTATATTATTTTCCATTTTCTTATTACAATTAAGATATTTTAAAGCAATTTGCAACAATTCATTCCAATCTTGTGAATTGTTTAACCCTTTATCCCCAAAAAGCAAGTAAATTATTGCAAGTGTTCTTTCTTCTCCAGATACATTGCTTTTTGCTATTTTGTTACAAGATAATGCAACTTTATAGTTTGTATTTATTTTATATTTTCTATCTTCTACTTGCGCAAATTTTGGATATTTATTCATTTCTTAATATATCACTTTCTTTTATTTTATATTTTTCCTTTATTCTATTTGTCATGTCATTTACTGAAAGTTTCATTTTGTCCATATAAGGTTCTATTGCTTCAGATAAATCATCAAACATTTCCCAGTATGGATTTCTTCCATTTAAGAATTTTTTTGTTCCACCCTTACCTAAAAACAAATCCATTGCTTTTTCAGTATCATAAAAGAATTTTTCTATCGCTTTTGCTTTTAATTCTTCGTTAACACTTAAACAATTTTTTCTTTGTCTATCTTGTTTTTTATCTATAATTACCATTTGACTTTTTAAGTTAATTTTTGCTCTTTTTATATCATTAACACATTGATTATATCTTAAAGGCAATTTTATATCTGCTAAATCAAATTCTAAACAGACCTCTTTTCCGTTTGCGTCTTTTACAATGTTTCCATCTTCATCTATAATTCCTAATTTGAATACATCCTTTTTTTCCTTTAATTTAATATAATTATCCATTTTTCACTCTCCTAATATAAAAAAAATAAACACCTACTTTTTAGTAAGTGTTTATCTATTATTATAAACCAACTTGGCTTTTTGCTGTTACTTTATCATTCATAAAAGATACTGTTGCATTTGCAATTTTATTTGATGCATACCAATAATAAACTTTCATGCTTTGATTTCCATATGAACTTTCTGTTGAAAGTGTTCCTTCTTCACCAATTATATTCACTACTTGTTGATATGTCATACCTGTTTCTATCTTATTGAATTTTTCCAATGTAACTTTTGTTTGTTCTTGAACAATACCACTTCCAGTTTGCGTTGTATTATTTTGATTCATGGAAATTGCACAACAAATTCCTATAAAAATAATTAGTATTCCAGCCAAAACTCTTATTCCCGTATGTTTTAATTTTTTGCCACATTTTGGGCATACTTTAGCACTGCTACTTATTTCAGAACCACATTCTTTACATTTTTTCATTGACATTTTAATATCCTCCTTTTATTTTTATTATGAGAATATTATATCACTTTTAGTTGTATTTTCAAGTCGAATTTTGTCGAATAATAAAATTATTCTGCTATAAATGTAGGAACACCTTTTTCAAATGTAACTGTTCCAAAAGTTGGGTCTCCACTATAATCTATATTATAGTTTATTTTTGCCGTATCTCCTCCATTTGAACTTATTTCTATTGATACGGTCCATAATCTTGCTCTATATTTTGGTGTCGTTTCTTCTTCTGTCACACTATATTTGTCAATTTCTAACAATGTTGTTTGTGCATCCGTTCCTGTAAGCATTTTATATCTTATATTATCAACAAATTCAAAAACCTTGTCTCCTTTATAAGCAGTTTGTTCAACCCCAGAAGATGGACCATAACTATCTATTGTTACACTTTTATTTCTATTTATAATCCACTTTTCTTCTGTTTTCTCTGCATTATAATCAGTAGATTTATCAGTAATACCAACACCAATGATAGCCCATTCTGGTTTTTCGGGTGTTGCTGCAACATTTAAAAAATCCACCCATTCATCTCTATTTATTTTTGTTAGTCCAGGCATTTTACTTATTCCTCCTTAAAATTTACTATAATTTAAATAACACTGTATTCTATAAATAGCTTCATTTGCATTTGTTGCAAATATATAACCATTTGTAGTTGCTCCAATTTCATATACCCCGTCTATGCTGGGATATATATGTTTTTCATTATTCTCTTCTAACCACATTCTAAAATTTTCAAAGAATTTAGAATTATCTATATTATTTTGAATATCTTCGTTCCAATATAATTTACTATCAAAAGTAAATAAAAATTGCATTTCTGCTCCTACTCTAAATTTGTTTAATACAGGATTATATCCTGCATTTTCATTAATAGAATATGTTTCCACTTTGTCTTGTAAATACTCAACATTTAATTCTGCAAACTCTTTTAAATATGGACATTTTGCAATATAATCTCTTATTTTATCTATTTTTGCTTTTTCCTCTGCCATTATTTATCAATCTCCTTTTGACCTGCGTTTACAATATCTTCAAAATGGTCTGCTAGCATTCTTTCCACAAAATGATCTCCTCTTAATGAACCTCCGTGGTAATTTAATTTTTTTCCACTTGGAATTTTCTTTATTCCTGGTCTACTCCAATACCTACCACTAACAGGATCATAAAATGCACCTTTTTTTGTTTTAGGGTCAACATACAATTCACCTTCATGTACATAGTGAGCATATGGTGTATTAATGTTAATTTCGCCATTTCCGACTTTTGTTGAACTATACATATTAGTTATCATTTGATTACTATCTTGCGGCATATACTTATCTACATTACTCATAAAACTACTATCAATAACTTTTTGTGTTCTGCCTCCTATATTAGTTCCAAATTTATCTAATATCTCTTGTTTTTGGACTCTACTAAAAGCAACCATATAATCTACTTTCATATCATTCTCCTGTTACTTCAAAATTCCACATATCTTCAGAACCAAAATCATTTGTGGAAACTTTAGTAATTTTCATTAAATTTTTATAGTTTTCTAATATTTTGGTTATTGTAGTAAAATTTTCAACTTTTCCCTTTACTAAATAATCATCTTCTTTTAATGTCCATCCTTTTTGATTTTTTTCAAATTCTTTTGGTTCTTGATAAAATTCTTTATCTTGATTTAGCTCGTCCATAAGAATTACGGCCGTTAAATTATCACTTGATTGCAATAATACACCATTTATTGATATTCCTTTACTGGAACTCCAAAATCCTTTTATGAAACTCACTTTATATTGTGTTTTATGTAAATTGTCAATATATTTATTTATTATCGTTATATCTTTATCAAACATATCAAACACCTCTATATAGCAATCCTGTAAATAATAAATATTTTTTTAATTCTTCTTTAATTTTTTCTTTTTGGTTAGATATTTCTACATCAATATCGTCAACACTTGCAGTATCAAATGTTCTAGAATAATTTGCAACACTTTCACTTTTTAACGTTTTGGTTGACAATATTGTTTCTTTTTTATTTTCTAATTGTTCGATTTTTAATAATATATCAGTAATAGAGCAAGTTACAATTTGTACTTCATCTTTATATTTTTCTACATCTCTGTTAAAAATATTTTTTCGTACTTCGTAACTTGCTCTTAAAACCAACTTATTAAAATCGTCTTGGGGCATGTTGCCCTTATATGTACTTTTATAAAAGTCATAATCAGTATATGCTTCCATACCCTTTCAACTCCTTCTATTTTTTGAATTTTGCTAATACTATTTTTGCAGCATTTGTTAATGCTACACCATAATATCTTGCTGCTGTAAAATCATGAATTTGTTTTTTAGGAAACCATTCATGGTCTAATGATGTATCTTTCTTTAAAAAGATTGTTAATGCTGGTAATTCATCTTCTGTATATTCTGTATCTTCACTATCAGCTTCCATTTTTATTACAGGACATACATAATATTGAGATGCTGCAGCAATAGCTTTTACTTTATCTCCAATTTCTAATATTGTTGTTGGATCTACTTTTTCTTGATATTCTTTTAAGTTTTTAGCATCTATTGTTACTGTTCCAGAACTATTGTCTTTTGCAAATGTTACTAGTCTTACCTTTTTAGATTTTTTTACTTGACAACCTGCAACTTTACCAATTGCTCCTCTAACCATTACTCCCGCTTCATATTTATCAGCAGAAATAAAATTAGGGTCTTTTAACAATGTTCCTTCTTGTGCTGGATTAATAAATAACACTTTTTCAATTCCATCTTCTTCATCTTCAAATTTAGTAGATGCATCCACTAAACCATTATAGCCTATTTGTGATGTTCCATCACCTGATGTCATTTTTGCTTTGTAAGCTTGTTCTAAGACATCATTATCTACTTTTCCTGCTATTGACATTGCTAATTGTTTTTCTGCTTGTCCTATTGGATTTCCTAAACCTGAATTTATAGATTCTTGTGTTATAGATACAGATTTCATAGCTTTTTTAATTGTAAATGTTTCTTTTCCTGCTGTCATCTTTGTTGTATCAACTTCTTCTCCTTCTGCTACATCTTCTGCATCTCCTATATAATTCCAACTTGGAACTGTTTTTGTATCTCCTGGCACACCTTGTAAAGATGTATCAACTTTGGCATAAGGTGTTAATTTTAATTGTGCTTCAATTTTTGCATCTAACATATCTCCCATTACTTCTGGATTTATCATATCATTCATTTTTGTTAATTCACTCATTTAATTTTCCTTCTTTCTTTATTCTTGATTTTTTAATTGGTCATACAACGATTTATTTTCGTTATATAGTTTTACTCTTTCTTGATATCCCATTTTGTTGAATACCTCTTTTGTTATTTGATTATTTCCAGGTTGTGTTATACTTCCTGTAAAATGTGGTAAAGGTTTATCACTATCAAATAAATAATCGTGGCTTTCTTTTATAGAGTTTACTTGGTCCTCTAATCCTTCCACGATTTCAAATTTGTCATTATATTTAACCTTTTCCATATCTAGCATTTTACTTAAAATACCAGTGTCTTTTGCTTTATATTTAGATAAAGCTTTTTCTAAAGCATTTTGCTTTTTGAAAGTTTCTACTTCTTTAGAACCTTCTGCTTTTCCTCTTTCATATTCAGAAGTTTTTATAGCTTCGACGTCTACTTTTTCAAGTTCAGCTATTTTGTTGTTTTTTTCTGAAATAGCAATTTCCTTAACATTTACTTGTTCTGCTAAGTCATCAACTTTTGCTTTTAATGCTGTTGTGTCTTTTCCTGATTCAATCATTATTTTTTCGATTGCATCAGCCTCTAGTCCTAAATCTTCTAAAAATTTTCTTTTCATAATGTTTCCTTTCTCCTACTACGAACTTTTACGTGTTTTTCGTTCACGATGTAGTTATGCACTTATTCACGACTTGCATATAGTCGAATTTGAATATAAAAAATAGAAGTCCATTTTTGAACTTCTATAATTTAACTATTTAATTATTTAATGAGGATTAGGATTTGCACCTAACATAGAGTGCCAGTGTACACTCCTACGCCACTTCTGATAACGGTTACTCCTGTATTTTATTCGATTCGGATATTTCTATCACACTTAGCGTCTACCTATTCCGCCACCTCAAATATTTATATTAATCTTCTATTTTTCTTATTATTCTTTCTTCTGGAATTGGGCATATACCTGCTATATAACATTGTTCTCCACCTATACTTCCTTGTATATCAGTAATTGTTACTATACTTCCATTTGTTAATTCAACATTATCTCCTATCTTGTATTTCATTACTACTCTCCTTTCCAAAGTATTTTACACAATTAGGTGTATAATGGCATTTGCTTCCTCTTACTACTTCTAGAGTATTATTATTCTTTACCGTATATGCTTCTAAATTATTAGCAAAAGTATATGATATTTTTTGCTCTTTTAATACCTTCTCAATTTCTTCTTTGGTCCCATCAAAAAGTATTTCTAGGATATCATCTATTTCCATTATTCCACCTCCTCATATCAAAATATCTTTTTATTATTCTATTTATATATGTGTGTCTATCATAGTCACCTATATTTTTTAATTTATTATAATAATCTGTATTTGTACTTGCTATTTTAGCTTCTAGTTTTTCATGCAATAAAGAGTCTATTAAAAACTCCTTTGTGTTCTTGTCTTGTTTTCCTATTTCTATTTTGGTTATTTCTTTACATTCTCCCCAAGGATATTCAATATATTTTGTTCTTCCATTATCTCCTATTCTTGGATTATACTCTGGCTTCTTTTGAAATTTTATATTCTGTAATTCATTATTGCATATATTATCAATCTGCTCTTGTGATATAGCATACGCATTTCTTTGTGCTCTTTTTTCTTTAACTATTATATCACTTTTTTTAGTTTTTGTCATATTTTTATAGTCTTTTACATGTTCTCTTGTATATTCTCTCTTTAGTTCATTATCTTCTGTAAACGCATTTAATCTCTCTTGCCATTCTTTTGCTTTTAAACTAGCTTTCTTATAATTTTCTTCATCAATAATTTTCTTTGCAATAACTTGTTTTCTTTTCCATTTACGCACACCATTTTCAAGATATCTTTGTTGTTGTGTTTTTTTGTATTGTTCTTCATTTTCTTTATATGTAGAATCTAATTTATCTTTTTTCAATGGACCATACCACACTGTAAATAAATGCTTACAATTTATACCTACTATTCCTCGAACATCTCCATAATTGCAGTATTCCATAAAATCTGGTAATTTTTTTTCTTCTTCTGTTGCTTTTCCATCATAGTTCCAACAGAAAAATTGTATTTCTTGCCACCAAGCATGATTTGTATAGTCTTGTCCTCCATCTCCTGTTCTTGCTCCAAAATGATTAGTAACTCTTACTATATGGTTTCCACTTTCTTTTATTACTTCTTCATTTACCTTTCCAGCAAGTCCTCTTGTAGCAACTAATAAATCTCTTCTAACTGTACCTATAATGTCATAATTCCTTTTCAAACCATTTTTATCTTGATATTCAAGTATTGATATTCCTTTTTCTCCAAGTTTATCTAAACTTTGTAATATCGCTTCTTGGTAACTATATATTCCTGAATTAGTCTTTATGTATGTTTCTGTAACAATATTTGTATATGTTTCCTTTACCTTTTCTTCTATAGTTTTATTCAAATTCAAAAAATTTTTTTCTGTTTCATTATAACTATGTTTTATTATATTTTGTATATTTATACTATTTATAATTTTTTCAGGATTTAATAATGCATTTTTTTGTGTTGCAATATTTAATTGTTCGACAGGTATTGATTCAACTCCTATTTGTCCCATGGCATCTAGTAATTCTGTTTTAGTTTTATTGATGTACTTTTCTAATAACTTTATTGTTTCATTATTAAGTCCACCCATTTCTTTTAATTTTTCAAAATACCAATAGTCTGAATTTATAAATTCTTCATTTAACTTAAAATGTTCTGCAATTTTCTTTATTAATTCGATTTCTAAATCACTATATATGGTTAAAATAGGTTTTATTGAATTTTGTATTTTATCTTCTATCATACATTATTCCTCTACAACTTCCTGTGGTAATTGTTCTTTACTTCTTTCTTTCATTTTATTTACATATTCTGTTGCTTCTTCTTCGGAGTATCCTCTTGTTTGTACAAAATACTCTATATCATCTATTAATCCAGCATTTTTTTCTATTAATGCCTGTGATTGTTTCTTTTCACTATCTACTACTATACTGTCATCCCAATCAAAGCAAATTTCTGGTTCAATATTATGTTTTATTCCATACAATGTCATTAATACATCAATTCCATAAACTAAACTTTCAAGTGCATTTTGCAAAGCTTTTTGTATATCAGAAACCGTTACATAATAATCTTGTTTACTTGATTTTATTTCGGTTGCTGTTTTTTCTACATTTTCTATTTTAGATATTACTCCAAATGCTAAACCACATTGACTTTCTGCTTGTCTTAACCATTCATTTAAGCCATTAAACAATGCTGTATCTCGTATTCCTGGGCTAAATACATTCCAAGTCTTTTCATCTCCAAAATCAATTTTTCTATAAAGTCTCTTTTTGCCTTTCGGTAATATATCATTTCCATTTTCATCTTTTTTTAATGCTGTAGCATCCACATCAATTGCAAGTTCAGAGCCCTCATATTCCCATAGTGTTCTGCTAAATTGTTTGTCTATTTCTTCCAATATATTTATAGCATTTGCAAATATCGGCGTTCCTATTGGGCTTGTATTGTCAACAGAATTAGCAATTGGTATTTTAAAATATCCACCCAATAATCTATTAACATTTTCTATTTGTAATTCTTCCTCTATTTCTTTCCACTCAGGAACTTTAAATAAACTTATCTTTTTTCCTAATGAATTTCTATTATGTATCGTACTTTTATATACTTTATTTCTAATTATCAAAGTTGTATTATTCAACTCTTGATATTCTAATCTTGTATAGACATCATTGCCTTTTATAATTTGGTCAATAAAAATAGCTCCTAGTAGTTCTCCAGAGCTATCAAATTTTACTGGAATAAACTTATCTCCTTGTATACAACTTACTTTTATTTTTCCATTACTATAAAATGGCTTAAAAAACATTCCGCCTTTTGCAAGAGTATATTCCGTATTTGTTCTTATATTTTTCAAAAACCTTTGATATGTTTCATTTATTATGTCATCATCTACTTTTGACTTAAATTCTATTGTAACTGCTTTTGCAACCTTTTCACATATTGTTTTAGCCACATTTAATGATTTTATATCTTCGTTCAACCAGGGTGCTTTATGATTATAAATATTTGCACATAATTCTATTAATCTTAATACTTCATCATTATTAGATATATCTATATTAAAATCTTTTGCTATATCACTTGTATTAAACATTCTATTTATTGCTCCTTTTATATAATTTACTAATCTTTCAAACATTTTTTCCTCCTATTATGCTACTCTACTATATTGTCTTAAATATCTTTCCCAACTATATTCAAATGCATCTAGTGTATCTATATCTGATGTTCCATCATCTAGTCTTTCATCTTTTCCTTGTTCTTTAGGCTTATCATTATATACAGCATTTTCAAATGCTAGTTCCAATGTTTTACAATCTCGTGTCATAAAAAATCTACAACTCGCCATTAAACTTGTTGTACATCTAATTCTGTCTATTATTTCATTTTTGATACTGTTTCTAACAATTATATATGGATATTTATTAGATACTATCGTTTTTATTCCGTTTATTAGTGTCTGTTCTGCACTATCAGGATATATTGTACTAACTTGTCCATATTTGTTTTGTACTTTTTCTATAAATAAATCTATTGCACTATATAATTGTTGTGGAGTCATTCCTGTCGCTTCTATTCTTTCTGACATTAGTGCAGTCAATTTAGAATAATTATTCTTTAATCCACTTGCTACAAATGTATGTGCAGAACCATTTCCTCCAAAATCTATTCCTACTTGTATAAAATCATAGTCTGGTTTATCTATATAATATGCTTCTTTATTATCACTATAAACTGTATAAATAGATCCTTCAGCAGTTACCCATAATCCTAATATATTCCTTTTATAGAATACTCCTATAAACATTCTTCTATATCTTTCTTTTACTGCTTCTGATAACGTCAAATTATCATCCATTGTAAAATGTAAATATAATATATTTTTTTCTTCTGTTTTATCTACATATTCCAATTTAAACCAGTGGTTTGGATTTTTAGGATTACAGTTAAACCAAAATTTTGCACCTTCCACACTCAATCTTGCTATCCCTTGATCCACAAATGATTGTGGCATTAAAGCGACTTCATCAAAGAATATTCCCGCTAATGTCATACCTTGAATTAAATCTTGACTTGATTCATCTTTGCCTCCAAACAAATAAAAATAGTTAGTTTTTCCATTTTTACTAACTATTAATAAATTTTCACTTCTTTTATGTTCATATCTATATTTTAATGAATGCAATTGTTTCTTTAATGTATTTATAACATTTCTATTTAAGGATCCTATCGTTTTGCCACATATAGCAAAATCACATCCATCATACTTTTCCATAGCCCACATAACAAAACTTGGTGCCATACTTATGGTTTTTCCACTTCTTACTGCTCCATCTGCTATTATTCCATCTTTATCTTTCATAGGCGAATTATCATTCCACCAAGTAAAGACTTTTAATTGTTTATTAGACATTGGTTTCCATTTAAAATTTGCTTTACCCTTCTTCATTCCAAATGTCCTCCGTTTTTCCATTTAAGGCTTCTATAAATGAATTATCATTTTCATCGTCATCTTCTTTTGGTCCTAATATATCATTTAAGTCTTTCAATGCAGATGTAAGTTCTTTTAGCCCTTTTCTGTCTATAATATCTATATATGATTTTATTTCTTCCTCTTCGTTTATTGTTTCTTTACTTGGTTTACGCATATTGTAATTATATTCTACTATCTTGGTCTTTTTTTTATTTTTTGCTATATGCATGTTGAGTTCATTATTTGCTTGCACTATCTTACTTAATAAATCATTTGCTACATCTTTTACTTGTATTATCTTATTTGCTTCTTTTTCTGATTGCTTTTCTATTACCTTTTCTACTATTTTATTGCTCTTTTGTTGCTCTTTCGTTGCCTTTTTCTCTGCCCAGCCTTTCGTTTGTTTATTAGTATTTCCGGTAGATTTAATGCTTTTACTTCTTAAGAACTCTTTTACTGACTTATATTCACTTAATATATATTCTTTTTCTAACTGCTTCCAGTCATATTTCGCCACCTCACTCACCTACTTTGTTTTGTCTTTTATGTTTTTATTTATGTTCATTTTTGCCTCTCACAATATAAAATTGGTTTTCCATCTAATAAAATAGAATCTATTCCTTGTTCTATATTTACACCATTATTTCGTTCATATTGTTCTACTATTTCATGTATAATGTCATAAGAATTTGCTACTATGTCTGCAACATCTTCTTCTGTGTATTGTTTTTCACAATGTGTTATATAATTATCTATATAGCAATGTGTTAATTCATGAATTAAAGTAGCTTTCTTTCTGTCTGCTGGCAAATCTTCGTCTATATATATTTTTTGTATATCACAATATGTAATACCGTAATATCTTGTATCTATTGATTTTAAGTTTTCTTCTTCATTTGCTTTTCTAATATTTTGCATATTTTTTATTGATTCTTGTGATGTCTCTGTTATTTTCCATTCTCTGTTGTTTATTTTGAATTTCATTTAATTAAGCACCTCTCTTTAATCCTATAAGGACAAAATACTTTACCTTCTCTTAGATTAGTAATTTCTAAAAAAGAACAGTTTTTACACTGTTCTGGTAATTCGTTTTTTATTTGTTTTAATTTCCATTTATCATTATACTTTTGCTCTTCTTCTATCATATTTAGTACTTCCTCACAACTGTCAAATTTACATACTTTACACTTTTTATTCCCATTTGGGCATATCTTATTATCTATTAAACATTGAATCATATTCTATTCCTCTTCTGTGCATGTTAATTTTCCGTCTATTCTTCTTGTTATTTTACAATCTATATTCTTTTTGCATGTGCTACAGTTTTCTTTTTTGAATTGTTCTATTTCTTTATCCATGGCTCTTCCTCCATTTTATTTTATTTTTCGACATATTTCGACATTATTTTTATTCTTAATTTGCTATAATCACCTTGATTGGAGGTGATTAATAATGCCAGATTTTAAAAAATTCTTAGATGCTATTTCTAAAGAAGATTTGTCTTTTGCTGAAATTCCTGTTACAGAGGAAAATGCAAACGACAGAGGATATCCATACATATTGCAAAGTTCTTCTAAAATTACTTGTATGATTTTAGAAAAATATCACAATTGGCTTACTCAAAACTACGATATAACTCCTAAGAAATAGTTTTATTACAATCAGTAGTTGTTCTATCAACTGCTGATTCCTTTGATTTAAAATCTTTTACTTTCATACAACTTAATTCTTTTAATGTTAAATCTTTTAAGTCTTTTACCTTTATTTCCATATCTTTTCCTCTTTTCTTTTATTTATAAAACACTATGTAATGATATGAAGAGTTGTATTTCCTCAGATTTACAACCCCCTGTTTCCAGAATTTTATTTATATCACTACATACTATTTTATAAACACTACGAAATATGTAAGTTATATATAATTGCACTCTAGAACTGAACGGCTACTATTTGCCATTCTGCTATATATGTTTACATACTTCGTACTATCAATAAATATTATATTTGGAGGGTTTTCATCTCCTGCAGTTCCGAAGAAATCTGCACCGCTTTCTTGGCGACACAGGTAGGATTCGAACCTACGGTACTCTTTAGTACTCTTGTTTAGTAGACAAGTGCATTAAGCCATCTCTGCCACTGTGTCATATATTTGGATGCATCTTCAAGACTCGAACTTGAAACTTCAGCATTCAAAGTGCTGTGTTCTACCATTTGAACTAACTAGCATATTAATAGCATAATAAAAGAGCCTATCTTGTTTGATAAGCTCTCGACATTTTTTTACTTATTTTTTATTTTATTATTGATATATTTTCTAACTCATAGTATAATATTTTTGTCTTCTACATATTCTTTCTTTTTTATATCTTCGGAAAGGAGGACATATGAAAAATTTATTACGTATCATCGCTTTAATCGTAGTATATTTAATTGTTAAATTGTTCGACTAAAGCAAAAGACTAGAGCTGCAACTCTAGTCTTTTTTATCTTCTTTTTTATTACGTATCATCTTTCATATGAAAGGAGGTATAATAAATGATAATAGATACTTGAATATGTTTTCTATTATTTTTATTAACCTTGACACTTTTTTGTGTCACTGATATTATACTAGAATTTTGAAAGCCTGTCAAGTCTTTAGTTTGCAGTTTTATTACATTTTTATTACAATTTTATTACAATTATACCATTTTTAGTTAAATTTACAAATTTAAAAAGAATAGACATTTAAAACATCTATTCTTAAAAAGTGGTTTCCTTGGATTTGCCTTTCGGCTTTTTTACTATTGCTATTATACTATATATATTTGTATAATACTACGTACTATACTACGAACTTTTTATGAACTCTTATATATTTATCATTTTTTGAGTTGCTTTATCTATTATTTTTTGTATGTATCTTGGTGTGCAAGTTCTCTGGTACATATCATAGTATAATGTTCTACTAATGTTTTCTGCTGTTCTTCCATCTATGTAATATGCAACTAATAATTCTCTTTCTTTATATTTAAGCCCTATTAGTCTATCTTCAACCGCTTCTACTTTTTCTCTTAGTTCTCTGACTTCTTCTTCTAATTCTTCTATTTTGTTTTCTAGTTCAATTCTTTTTGTATCATTTTCTTCTACTTTTCTTGATACTTTGTCACTTATTTGATTTTTACTATGTATATCTTGATTATCTCCGTATGAAGATGTCATATTCGTGTCAGAATCAACATATTTCAATTTTATTCTTGAGTTCTTTAATTCTTTAAGTTTAATATTTAATCTTGCTTTATTTTCTTTATATTCTTTTAATAATACTATTAAGTCTTCTCGTGTCATTAGTGTACCTCCTCATTAAATAAATAATATATTTTATAATGTTGTCGTACTGTACTATTTTTCTTTAATGCCATTTCCAGCTCTCTTGCTGTTAAATTTAAAAATCTTACTATCTCTTGCAAAGTTCCAACTCTCATACATTGCTCGTTATTCTTTGTATCGTATATTCCATATATGTTCATTTGTGCCTCCTTTTTATATCTTCTCTTATTAATTCATCTTTAAAGTTATCTAAAATTTTATATGCTTCATTCAATTGTTGTTGATTATATTTTCTCTTGTCTAAACTTATAAAATCTATATTTTCTAATTTATTCATTATGTCTATTACTATGTTGTATATATGATTTATTGTCATTTGTATCACTCCATTCCGTTATAATAATCTCCTACATTTATTTTATGATACGTATCTCTGTCAACAGTTACCCATATTGATTTTATTTTTCCATCAATTTCTTTTTGAATCTGTATTCTATAACTTTCTGGATGATATTGTGGTATTAGTGATTTTCCACAACTCATCATTGTTGTGTATGCTGAACGATAATCTTTATCAACAACTTGTCCTTCTTTTACTCCATAATCTTTTTCTTCTTTTATCATTATTCCTATTGCTGTAAATAGTATTATAAATAAAATTATAACAATTCCAATTACAAATATTTCTATTATACCTTTTTCGGATTTCATAGTTTTTTACCTTCTTTCTTTTATATACTCATATTTTTAAACTATATCTCTTTAGAAACTCTTTAGATGTAGTATAATTTATTAATTAACTTCTATTTAACTATTTTAAGATTATCTAATTCTCTTTTGATTTGTTCTATTCTATCATTTAATATAAGCGTATCTAAGTCTTCCCATTCCTGCCATTCTTCCATATCGACTATATCTCTCAATAATAAAACTATTGTATTTATAGTGCTTTTTCGAGAATCGTTTGGTGCTTTTAAAGCAAATACTACACTTATATATTCTTGATTATTTCCTTCCATTACTTCACCTCTTTTGCTTTATTTTCAAAATATTATTTTATCTGTATTTTCAATGTATTTATATCTTCTAAACTGTTTATTTCACTATTAAATGCTATTTCATTTGCCATTAAATCAATCGTTTTGTCTTTTTCTTCTAGCATAGATAAAACTGTTTCTAATACTTCTACATTTATTGAAGTATTGCTTCCATTTATGTCTTTAGTTAATTTGCTTATATGTATTGACCATTTTATTTTTTCTATTGCTTGTTCTTTTGTCATATGTTAGTCCTCCTCATAATAATACAAAATATCATTTTCCATTTTATATGTTTTTTTAGTATTTGTATCTATATAATATAATATCTCATTTTTGTAATCATCCTTGATTGGAGCCATTGTAATTGTCTCATCCGTAGTCATACTCCAAGCAATGCTTATTACTGCAATAAGCACCCCTACAAAAACAC
>ENA-ORTQ01000280-ORTQ01000280.1-human-gut-metagenome-genome-assembly--contig:-NODE-280-length-69731-cov-9.371850_pt1 | contig 69731 bp, 83 predicted proteins | sample MGYA00241912_ERZ509188 | MGnify/ENA primary metagenome ERZ509188 (study PRJEB26280, sample SAMEA2338849) | human gut metagenome | biome: human gut; feature: human-associated habitat; material: faeces...
GGTCATCCTCGTTGATGGTGCCGCCCACGGCGCACAGGCTGTTGTGGCAGTTGGTGAGCACATACGGGATGGGGAACTTTTCCAGGCCGGACGCGCGGGCCGTCTGGATAATGCCCACAAAGGTGATGTCATGGCTGGCCATGGCGTCAAACTTGATCTTCAGGTTTTCGGCATCGCCGCTGGTGTTGTGAGCCTGCAGAATGCTGTAGGCCATGGTACCGGTCTTGGCGTTTTCCACCGCAGCGGCATCAAAGCCCTTGGCGGCCAGTGCTGCCGGTGCGTTGCCGTCTGCCGGCACCCACTCGCCGCGGGCATAGTATGCGCCGCCGGTGCTGCATTTGATCATATCCAACATCTCGATTCGCCTCTCTTTTTCTGTTTCCCGCCCGCCGCAGTTTGCGGGCACTGCCCCGGCAGAACGGCCAGCGGCCCCCTGCCCCGTTACGATCACGGATCGTATCGTTTTTTTATTATAGCATGAAACCATGGAAAGAAAAAGCACTTTTTCCGAATGAACTGTGAACAGACCGCAAAGCCTCTCCATCCGCTCGACCGCAGCATGTGCATATCATCCCCTTTCCGGAATACAAGCATGAAAAAAAGCACCCAAGAACCATCGTTCTCAGGTGCTTTTCTTCATGCCGCCGACGGGGGTCGAACCCGGTCCAGAACTTTTCCGGCGAAAACCCGGCATACATATCCAACGTGCTTCCGTTAAATTCCGAAATCCACTTCTCCGGGAAGGAAACCGTAAACACGGTGCGAGAAATAGAAACGTGTTACAAAATGTGTTACTTCTCAAGACTTTCCGGATCAAGAACCCTGCTGAGAACGTTGTCCAGGTCTGCGGCAGTCTGCACATCCTCGCCATGAATAAGATGCGCGTAGATCCCGAACGTGTCCATCTGGCGGGAGTGGCCAACCAAGGGCTTGACTTGTCCCTCTGGCAGCGTTTTTGCCAGTGATACGAACGTATGTCGGAGATTATACGGCGGAACATAGTGCAGTCCGTTGGCCTCGCAGTAGCGCCGCCAATATTTTCTATATGTGTCCTCACAGGAGATGCCAAACACGCTCTCCTGCCCGCCTGTCAGCTTTTTCTGTGCCTGCAGAATAGCGGCTGCACTATCGGTGAGTGCAAAGGCGCGCACAGCGTTGTCGTTCTTGCCGCGGGTTTCCTCGCCACGGGTGTTTATAGCTCGCCGGATCTTCACCCGGCCACCCTTAACGTCCTTCCAGCTCAGTCCGATCAGCTCGCCCGGACGAAGGCCAGTCACAACGCTAAACCTGTACGCATTGACATAAGGATCCTCGATCAGTTTGCCGTCCAGGATCGTAGTGTCCACCTCAAAAAGTGTACGCAGATCCTCCGGCTGCAATATTTCTTTTTCCTTGGAGCGTGCACCCTTTGGCACATGCAGTTCTTCCGGCCGCAGAGTGGACATTTTGCTCAGGCGCAGCCATTTGCAGAACATGGTCAAATCCGTGCACATGTTGGAAAGGTATTTTTTGCTCAGTCCTCCTGCAAATCCTTTGTTGATGATGGCTTGCAACTGTTGTTCCGTCAGGTCTCCCACACGCCTCCGGCCAATGACTGGACTCACCCAGACGTTCCACCGGCTCTGGATCGGTTCCCAGTTGGAGCGGCTGGTGGTCAGTTTCAGCTCGCCGATCCACTGCGGATAGGCTGCTTCTACCAGCATCCGAGTATTGCTGATGCCGTCATCCAGCCATGCGTCCGCCTTTGCATTGGCTTCACGCTGGCCGGTGCGGCCGGGCTTTGAGCTGGTAAAGGATCTGCGCACACCATTCTTTTGGACGTTGATCTGCCAGCGCTGCTGATTCGGCAGCCAGGCTGCCGTGTTGGTCCGTTTTCCCATAAAATGCACCTCCACAGATACACTTTGACAAGCCTGCCCGGAGGTGGTACAATACAGTTGCTTAGGCTGGATTGTTCCTCGTGAGCAAGCCACTCTTTGACGCCCTCGGTGTTGGTAGCACCGGGGGCGTTTTTGTTTATTCAAAAATCAGGATGCCTTCCGGCCTTCGCTCTTGCCGGAAGAGATATAGTGCTCATAGTATTTCTGGTTATCTTCGCCAAAAGCGGCAACCAGATCAGGATTGTTTGCTTTGTAGGCAGCAAGGTTAAATGCACTGCTGCCCTGACGGCCTTCCTTCATGCCGCTGTTTACGAAATGCTCCAGATACTTCCACTGGTTATCCCCGAACAGGGCAGCCAGATCGGCGTTGTGCTCTTTGTAATACTGATAATCGTAAACAGGGGCGTATTTGCTGGTCAGCACATAGTAAGGCTGATTCGTCGGGTCGCTTCTGAAGTGACCAGAATACAGGGCTTTTTGATTGACAGTCTCTTTACTTCCATCCATATAGATGATATCCGCCTTGGTCACGGCAATCTCGTCGATCGTGCTGTTGTACCAAAGGCAATCCCATTCCACTGCTGCATTGTAAATTGCATTCTGGAGTTCGTCATCTGTCAGATAAGTAGTAGAATCCAGCTGACCCCGCGTCTTGGAATGGTCGATCACAGACAGAACGGAGGACGGAGTGTAGGAATCAGCATAATAGGCATTACCGTCCTTGTCCAAAAAGATTCTATGCCCGTTGCGCTCTTCTGCGCCAAAGTAATAATCCGTTGCAAGCTGCTGCTGTGCCTGGAACGGCCCAAAATCCCCCATGGACGCGGGAGAAGTCACCGTGTTTGCGACCGTTCGGTCGAATCTTGTCGGAGCAATCGGCCCTACTACCTGGGCCGTCACCGTCGAGCGGCCGCTGATTGTACAGGAAGTTCTATCACCGACCGCATTAAGCGGAACCAACGTGAACGTAACGTATTTAATGGTTTTGTTTGAATTATTCCGGAAGCAGACCGTGGGGCTGACGCCGTCAAAAGCATCGACCGTAAAATAGACGTCGGTGAGCTCGACCGCAGGCTTTGCCGCAAAGGCACCGCATGCGAGAATCGTCATCAGCGCCAGTGTAAAAACAACGCCTAAAAGCCTTTTTGCTGACTTTTTCATGATTCTCTCCTTTTTTCTGCTGAAAAAATCCCAGTTTTCTGCGATTTTTTCGTTTGTTTTCAGTTGTCAAAAGTTGTTGCATTCAACGCCGAATGGTTGTATAATGTTCTTGAACATAAAACCGAATCGGAGGATTGCCACATGACACGACAAGATTACATCAATGCCATTTTGAAACTGCTGGAAAAAGCCGATTTCCGCCAGCTGCGGCTTGTGTGGGTGTACGCAAGCCACCTGATCGGATGAGCCGCCAGCCACCATGCGAGGGAAGCCTTTACGGGCTTTCCTCTTTTTTTTGCGTCAATTTTTCGGCCATGCGTTCCAGCAGCTCCCAGTCCGCCGGGCTCAGGCCTGCCAGCATTTCGACAAAACGCTTTTTAAAGGTGTCGCTGTCATCCTTGGTCAGGTCAGCCAGAAAGGCCGCCACCTGCTTGGACTGGGTGTCCTGTACAAACATTTCACCCTCGCCTTCGCGCAGCCATGCTTCCCGGACACCGAACTTATCGCAGATATCTTTAATAGTGCGGTCACTAGGGTCAACAACGTTTACTTCATAGCTGCCAACCGTATTGCGTTTAAGATTCAACCGGTCAGCAAACTCTTGTTGAGTCAGCTTTTCAGTTTTTCTGACCTCCTTAATTCGTTCGCCTATCGTCATTTTAGTCACCCCCTTTGCCATCATTATAGCAGGTGCAAGTTAAAGCGTCAAGGCCTTTTTGTTGGAAAAATCAACAAAACGCCTCTTGACAAATGTTGTTTAATGACTTATACTTGTCATGCAATCAACAAATTGCAACCCAGTCAACACGAAGGGAGGTAAAGAAGATGGATCACTCTCCCCGAACACCGGAAGAACAGGAGCAGCTTGACAAGAAGATGCTGGAGGAAACCAAGCGATACTATGCACGCCTTGACCTGAAATACAGTATTGCTTTCGCTCTGTCCATCATTGCGCTGCTCATCAACGTCATCAACCTTTTAAGGCTGTAGCAATGGCAACAAGCAAACTCAAAACCGACAAACCAAGAGCAATGTTGGCACGCCTTTCAGTCTTTGTGAAATGCTTTTGTTCTTCCAGCGCAACTCGACCACCAGCATTGATTTGATAGGTATACTCTGGATCTTCGTACTCATACCGGAACGCATCCTCATCTTCATAACGAAAAACCATATTTTTGTCCGTCAGCCATTGCATCGTTTCAAAGTTGACGGTCATGCCACGCTTTCCCATCTGATAGATGGAAAAGGCTTCATCAGGATGCTCATTCAGAAACTCCAGAACCTTCAGCGTTTTTACGTCCAGCATTTTTAACACTCCTTTCTGCCCCAGTATACCGCAGAAGGGAGTACCCCACAACCCACCCGATGATGGCCGCATGGCAGCGGCCGAAACCATTCCGGTGACGCCGCCGGGATGGTCGTGGGGAGCCACCCACAGAAAGGAGTGCTTATTATGGCACGAAAGAGCAATTCCCTGAACCCCGCCATGTACGGCCTGACACAGCAGGACGTGGATCGTGTGATCCGCATCCACACCATGTGCAAGGACATGGACGAGGACGCATTCGAGCAGATGGAGACCGCTGCGGCGTCCATCAATCTGGTGGCCAGCCTGAAGAAGCTGGACAACCGCCCCGTGGCATGAAAGGAGAAACCACATGACAGACATCACCATAATCAACAAGGAGGTGAAGAAGATGAAGGACAGCAAAAAGCCCGGCTGGAAAGAACGGCTTTCCAACTGGACAACGGCAGAGTTGATGAGGCTTGCACTTTTCTTCCAGTGCATCGCACTGGTTTTTCAAATTGCCGCACTCATCCTAACAATTGTAAGATTAGCGTTATGAGCGCAGCCAAAAAGGACGCACCGCCAAAAAACGCGGCCGCAAGGGAAACCTTATAGCTTTTGAGAGCGAGCTCTCTATTCTTCTTGTTTTCCTCGGTTTGCTCTTTTTGGTCAGCTTCCATCATCTCTAACATTTTGCGAATATCTTCCGCGGAACCAAGTTGGGCGTTTGCCAATTTTTCCTTGCGAGCAATCGAATTTTGTATCATTCGATTTTCTTGCTCTTGTTGTTCCGCAAACTGCCTCATGACATCATGAACCTGCCAGGCACTGTTAAGATTATCGTAAAGACCCATACAACACGCCTCCCTTCCTCTTAAGTATACCGCAGAAGGGAGCCACCAACAAGGAGGTACACACTATGAACCGACTGACGAACCCCCGGTGCAGCGGCATCAAAGAGGGCTACTGGAGCCCAGCCAAGAAAGAAGAGCTTGTGCAGCGGCTGGCAGCTTATGAAAACACCGGCTGTACGCCGGAAGATATCCGAGAGTTGAAAGAATTCAAGAGCCGGCACGATGACCGGTTCCAGACTTTCAGCCCGGACTAAAAAGAGGAGACACACAGCCATGGAACGTTACATGATTTTGCTCAAACCCGGCGGGGAGGAGCTGATCGACTTTTCCCTGCCGGTGTGCCAGACCTTGGCCGAGTTCTGGGCGCTGGAACTGGAAGCGTGAACGGCCACAACAAGCGCTGGGCAGAACAGCGCTGGGACAAACGCCAGCCGGAGCGGCTGGAACACATCTGCAAAAAGAAGGAGGATGAAAGCCATGAGAAAGCCAAGAAGCCCTTACCTGAAGCTGGCCCGCCTCATCGAGGACGAAGGGTTTGAGCACCGGGAGTTCGCCAAGCTGGTCGGCATGGGTGAAAGCACCCTGTCCACCCGCCTGAACCCGAAGCCGGAGCAAAAGAGCAATGAGTGGCGCCATTACGAGATCACCGCCATTTGCAGGGAGCTTCACATCCCGCAGGAGCAGATCGGAGAGTATTTCTTCCCGAAGGTTGAGAAAGGAGCATGAACATGAAGGCAAAACTTTACATCGACAGTGAGGACTCGACCATCAAGGTCAAAGGTGGTCCCAGCGACGTGCTGCATCTTCTGGTGTGCGCAATCGCCCAGATTCTGAAGAGCTATTTCCCGGACGATTTTGAGCGGCAGATGGGCTGGGTGTCTGGACTGCTCTACAACACGATCCGCGAGCTGAAAGAGGAGGACGACGATGAAGATTAAATCTACCGTTTTGCAGGTGCTGGCAGCCGCCAGTCTGGGCGCAGGCCTGCTGTATGCTATGGGCATCGAGGGCGGGGCCCAGCTGGGCGGCACGATCACCGACGGCGAGTTCACCACCGCCATGGTGCTCATTCTGGCTGCCCTTGCCCTGATGCGCATCAGCTTTGCCGTGCAGGACGCCGATGAGCGGGCCCACCGGAAAGTCCACAAGGAGCCCCAGAACACCGTGAAGGGCAAGCGGAAGGTGGGGTAAGCCCATGGCTGACTGCGTCAACAACGTCCCGTGGTACACCGTGTGGGACGCCAAGACCGGCGACCTGCTGGCCAGCGGCACGGCTGCCATGTGTGCCCGGCGGCTGGGCTACGCCAGCGCCAACAGTTTTGCCGCTTCCGTCTGCCACTGGCTCAAGGACGGCAGGCAGCACGTCAAGCACATCTACCAGCGGGAGCTCATCCCGCGCAGCGAGGTGGACAGCCTGCCACGCAAAACAAAAAGGCCCGCCCGTGTTCGCAGCACGGACGAGCCCAAGGGTGATGGTTTGAACGACTCCATCACCCCGAAGAATAACACACTTTGGAGGTTTTTACAAGCATGAAAGGTATTCTGATCGAACCGGGCCGCGCCCCGGAACCGGCAAATCTGCCGGACGCCCTCTCCGCTATGGAGGCCCGGCTTGGCGGCACGGTGGAGCATTACATCTTCCCGCGCACCCCGGCGGTGCTGTTCTTCCGCACGGCGGGCCAGCCGGTCAACCGTGTGGTGCGCGGCCAGCCCCTGTGCGGCACCATCTTCTGCTATGGCTGGCGTGGCGGCGACATCAAGCCGCTGTCCGGTGCCCTGCTCGCCGAGCTGCTGGACCGTCTGAAGGACACGGAGGTGCGGGTATGATGCCCTCCAAACTGGACGCAGCTGCAGCGCTGGAAAGCATGGACAGCATGGACACTCTGCAAAGCAAGCCCCTGACCACGATCCCGGATGAGATGCGCCCGGCGTTTGATTATTCCGGGCTGGATGCACAGACCGTGGATGACCTGCACTTTGCAGAAAAGGAGTACCAGCACGGCAAAAAGCTGGCCGAGCGCGGCCTTGTCCACATGGGCAATGCCATTGCCGCCGCCCATGATGCACTGTGTGGCACCGTTGTCCAACAATTGGACAACGGTGAAGATGGAGCTTGTCGCACAATGCGAAAAGCTCGAAATAACCAGCACAGCGAAGATACGTTCAAAAGCTGGTGCCTGTCTATCGGCATCACCAAGGATAGTGCCTACCGACTGCTGCAGGTCTCTGCCCTGATGGACGGCAGCAGCCCCCGCCAGCGGGCCATTCTGGAAGCCCTGCCGCCGACCCTGCTGTATGCCGTGGCAAAACCCAGCGCCCCCGCAGAGCTGGTGGAGCAGGTCAAGAGCGGTGATATCACAACACACAAGCAGTATCAGGAAGCCCTTGCCCAGATCAAAGCCGAGAAAGAGCGGGCCGATGCTGCCGAGGCTGAGCGGGACAAGCTGCTGGGTGCCCAGAATCGGGCTGCTTGGGCGGAAAGCCACATCCAAGATGTCGAAGCCCAGCGGGATGCCGCCCTTGCGGACGTGCAGGGCCTGACCGAGCAGAACGCCAAGCTCCAGCAGAGCTACCACGATGCAGACGAGAGCCGCATTGCGGCCAACCTCCAGCGCCAGAAAGCCGAAGCTGAGCGCGACAGGGCCGAAGCCCGCGCCAAGGACGCGGAGAACCAGCTGGCAGGCTCCCGGCAGGTGGCCGAGGCCGCCAAGCTCCGGGGTGATAAGCTCAAGGCCGAGAACGATGCGCTGAAAAGCCAGCCCATCACCGCGGTGGTGGACGAAGAAGAGGTGGACAGGCGTGCCGGAGAAAAGGCGTACCAGATGGCCGCCGAGATGACCGCCGAGCTGCGGGCGCAGCTGGAACAGGCTTCTTCCGGCAGCGAACAGGATGCCCACAGCTCCTATGACAACGTGCTGCTGGCCGACCGTTCTTTCCAGAACATCGGCAAAATGGTGGTCCCGTCCCTCCGCAGGCTTCCGCCCGAACAGCGGGAGCAGCTGACCAATATGCTCGTTCACACACTCGGACAGATCCAAGGGGAGGTATCCAGATGTCTGTAACCATTACGGCCCTTGAGGCCGAAAATGTCAAGCGTATCAAGGCGGTGGCCTTTGCGCCGTCGCCCACCGGGCTCACTCTCGTGGGCGGCAACAACAATCAGGGCAAGACCAGTGTGCTGGACGCCCTGGCGTGGGCCCTGGGCGGGGACCGTTTCCGTCCGGACGCCGCACAGCGGGACGGTGCTATCGCTCCTGCTCACCTCAAGGTCACACTGTCCAACGGCGTGGTGGTGGAGCGCAAGGGCAAAAATGCCAGCCTGACCGTCACCGACCCCACGGGCCGCCGCAGCGGCCAGCAGCTGCTCAACGCCTTTGTGGAGCCGCTGGCCCTCGACCTGCCCCGCTTCATGGACGCCAGCGACAAGGAAAAGTCTGACATCCTGCTGCGCATCATCGGCATTGGGGCCGAGCTGCACACCCGGGATCTGGAGATCAAGGGCCTGTACGACAAGCGCACCTTCACCGGTCAGCTGGCCGCCCAGAAAAAGCACTTTGCCGAGGAAATGATCTCCTACCCGGAAGCCCCGGACGAGCCGGTGAGCGCCTCCGAGCTCATCCGCCAGCAGCAGGACATTCTGGCCCGGAATGGCGAGAACCAGCGCCTGCGGGCCCAGTATGCAGAGCTTGAACAGCAGGTGCAGCAGTGTGTGGACGAGCTGAAGCGCACCCGGGAACGCATTGCCACACTGCAGCAGCTGGCAGATGAACTGGACGCCAAGCACACCAAGTTGTTCAATCAGCGGGAAACTGCAAGAAAGACCGTCTCCCAGCTGCAAGACGAATCCACCGCCGAGCTGGAAGCCTCCATCCGGGATGTGGAAGAGACCAACCGCAAGGTGCGCGCCAATCTGGAAAAGGCCCGCGCCGAGGACGAGGCTGCCCAGTATGCCAGCGACTACGACAAGCTGACCGGCCAGATCGAGGACAAGCGTGCCGAGCGCATGGCCCTGCTGAACGGGGCCGACCTTCCCCTGCCGGGCCTCAGCGTGGAGGACGGTGTCCTTGCTTACAAAGGCAAGCACTGGCGGGATATGTCCGGCAGTGACCAGCTGCGGGTGGCCGCCGCCATCGTGCGCCGGCTGAACCCGGACTGCGGCTTTGTTCTGCTGGACAAGCTGGAGCAGATGGACATGACCACCCTGCAGGAGTTTTCCGCCTGGCTGGAAGCCGAGGGCCTGCAGGCCATTGCTACCCGCGTTTCCACCGGCAGTGAGTGCCAGATCATCATTGAGGACGGCATGGTCAAGGACGCCGTGCCGCCCGAAGAGAAGCCCCAGCCCCGGAGCTGGACGAAAGGAGCGTTTTAAATGAGCAAGTATGCAGTCACCAGCGGCATCCAGACCGCCCCCGTCAAAACCGTGCTGTACGGCCCGGAGGGCATCGGCAAAAGCACCTTTGCCTCCCACTTCCCGAGCCCTGTGTTCATCGACACCGAGGGCGGCACCAAGCGCCTGAACGTGGCCCGCCTGCCCCAGCCCACCAGCTGGGCCATGCTGCTGGACGAGGTGGCCGAGGTGCGCAAAGGCAACGTGCCCTGCAGCACGCTGGTCATCGACACAGCCGACTGGGCCGAGCGCCTGTGCATCCAGGCGGTGTGCGCCCGTGCCAAGGTCAACGGCATCGAAGATTTTGGCTACGGTAAGGGCTACACCTACGTCAAGGAGGAGTTCAGCAAGCTGCTGGATGCCCTGGAAGAGGTGCTGAACGCCGGCCACAATGTGGTGGTGCTGGCCCATGCCGCCATCACCAAGTTTGAGCAGCCGGACGCCGTGGGCAACTACGACCGCTGGGGCATGAAAACCAGCAAGCAGGTGGCCCCGCTGCTGCAGGAGTGGTGCGATATGCTGCTGTTCGCCAACTACAAAACGGTGGTGGAAAAGGCCGGCAGCGGCCCAAACGCCAAGAACAAGGCCAGCGGCGGCAAGCGGGTGCTGTACACCACCCACCACGCCTGCTGGGACGCCAAGAACCGCTTTGACCTGCCGGAGGAGGTGCCCTTTGATTACGCCAGCATTGCCCACTGCCTGCCCGGCGGCAGCGCACCGGCAGCTACCCAGACGCCGGTGCAGCACGCCCCGGCTCCTGCCCCGCAGCCCAAACATCAGCCGGATGCCGACATCCTGCCCAGCCCCGCACCGCAGCCGGAACCGCCCCGCGAGGAAGTGCCCCGCGCTCTGCTCACGCCGGATCTGATCGCGTTGGGTGTGCCGGAAAAGCTGGCTTCCCTGATGAGTGCCAACAACGTGACCCCGGAAGAGCTGCAGCATGTAGTGGGCGAGCGGGGCTACTTCCCGGAGGATATGCCCATCAAGGACTACCCCATGGATTTTGTGGAGGGCTGCCTGATCGCCGCATGGCCGCAGGTGCTGCAGATGGTTCTGGACAGCCGTGACCTGCCGTTTTAACGTACATTAAATAAAGGAGAAGCATTATGAACGAGATGAACAACGAAGGTTTCGCTTTGGGTTGGGATGACGAGTTTACCAACGAGCAGCAGGAATTCGTGCTGCTGCCGGAGGGGGATTACCCCTTTGAGGTCACCGGCATGGAGCGTGCCCGCTATGAGGGCGGGGCCAAGCTGCCGCCCTGCTCCATGGCAAAACTGACCCTGCGCATTTATGGCGGGGCCAAGGGCGACACCACCGTGACCCACCGCCTGTACCTGCATACCAAGACCCAGGGTCTGCTGGGCGCGTTCTTTGAGAGCATCGGCCAGTGCAAGCGGGGCGAAACCTTCCGCCCCCGCTGGAACGAGGTGGTAGGTGCCAAGGGCATCTGCAAGCTGGGCGTCCGGGAGTACACCAAACAGAGCGGCCCTCACGCCGGTGAGACCGGCCAGAGCAACGAGGTGCAGCGCTTCCTGCCGCCCCCGGCACCCAAGGCGGCACCCTCGCAGGGCTGGACGCAGGGGGCATTCTGATGGGGCAGGAACTGAGACCCTACCAGCAGCAGGCCCGTGACCGCATCCACGCCGAGTGGGACGCCGGCCACACCCGCACCCTGCTGGTGCTGCCCACCGGCACCGGCAAAACCATTGTGTTTGCGTCGGTGGCTGCCGATCAGGTGCGTGCCGGCGACCGGGTGCTCATTCTGGCGCACCGGGGCGAGCTGCTGGAACAGGCTGCCGACAAGCTGCAGCGTTCCACCGGCCTTGTCAGCGCCGTGGAAAAGGCCGAATCCACCTGCCTGGACAGCTGGTTCCGGGTGGTGGTGGGCAGCGTGCAGACCCTGCAGCGCACCGCCCGGCTGGAACGCTTCCCGCAGGATTATTTCGGCACCATCATCATCGACGAGGCCCACCACGCCATCACCGACGGTTACCGCCGCATCCTGGACTACTTCAGCGGGGCCAAGGTGCTTGGCGTCACCGCCACGCCGGACCGCGGCGACATGCGCAATCTGGGCGAGGTGTTCGACAGCCTGGCCTTTGAGTACAAGCTGACCGACGCCATCAAGGAGGGCTATCTGTGCAAGATCATGGCCCAGACCATCCCGCTGCAGCTGGATATTACATCCGTGACCATGAGCGGCGGCGACTACGCCGTGGGCGACCTGGGCACAGCCCTTGATCCGTATTTGGAGCAGATCGCCGCCGAAATGGCTCGGCGCTGCAAGAGCCGCAAAACGGTGGTGTTCCTGCCGCTGATCAAGACCAGCCAGAAGTTCCGGGACCTGCTCAACGCCCACGGCTTCCGCGCGGCGGAGGTCAACGGCCAGAGCGACGACCGCAGGCAGGTGCTGGCCGACTTCGACGCCGGCAAGTACAACGTGCTGTGCAACTCCATGCTGCTCACCGAGGGCTGGGACTGCCCGTCCGTGGACTGCGTGGTGGTGCTGCGGCCCACCAAGGTGCGCAGCCTGTACAGCCAGATGGTGGGACGCGGCACCCGGCTCTCCCCGGGCAAGACCGACCTGCTGCTCCTTGATTTTTTGTGGATGACCGACAAGCACGAGCTGTGCCGCCCGGCGGATCTGGTCTGTGAGGACCGCGCCGTGGCCCGACAGATGACCGAGACGCTGGCCGAAAGCGGCTGCCCTGAGGACATCGAGCAGGCCGCCGCACAGGCCAGCGAGGACGTGGTGGCCCAGCGGGAAGAAGCCCTTGCAAAGCAATTGGCCGAGCAGCGCCGCAAAAAGGCAAAGCTGGTGGACCCGCTGCAGTACGAGATGAGCATCCAGGCCGAGGACTTGTCCGGCTATGTGCCCACCTTCGGGTGGGAAGCCGGGCCGCCCAGCGAGCAACAGACCGCCGCGCTGGAAAAGCTGGGCATCCTGCCGGACGCAGTGGAATCCGCCGGCAAGGCCGCCCTGCTGCTGGACCGCCTGAACAAGCGCCGGGACGAGGGCCTGACCACGCCCAAACAGATCCGCTGTCTGGAAAAGTACGGGTTCCAGCATGTGGGCACCTGGAGCTTTGAGGCCGCCCGCCACATGATCGATCGCATAGCGGCTCAGGGCTGGCGCGGCGTGCCCAAGGGCGTGAACCCCCGCACCTATACCCCCGCTGCGGAGCCGCCTGCTGCAGACAGTCCTTTTGATTTTGGATGGTAACGTGAATGGACAATGCGAATGAACTCAAAGAAGCGCTGGATTTTCTCAGCCCGTCCGCCCTGACCTACGACGAATGGATCCTGGTGGGCATGGGCCTGAAGGAAGCCGGCCTGCCCGTGGAAGCATGGGAACAGTGGAGCGCCCGGGACGGGGGCCGCTACCACAAAGGCGAGTGCGCCAAGAAGTGGGCCAGTTTCCACGGCGGCGGGGGCAGCCCCGTCACGGCCAGCAGTATCTTTCAGCTGGCCTATTCCAGCGGATGGAGAGGCCCTGCCGGCCATGCACTGGACTGGAACGACGACATCTCCGCCGGGACGAACCACACAGACGGCCAGCTGGTAGACCCCCGTTGGGTGGAAGCCCACGATCTCGCCCTGCCGGAACAGTGGGACCCTGTGGACCAGCTCAGGCGCTACCTGCAGGCCCTGTTTGAAGAGGACGAGTATGTGGCCTATGTCACCGAGAGTTTCATGGCCGACGACAAACGCCGCCCGGCCAAGGGCAGCTGGACCCGCACCGCCGGGCAGCTCCTTGCCGAACTGGGCACCTGCGGCGGGGATCTCGGCAAGGTGCTAGGCGACTGGGACCCGGAGGTGGGTGCCTGGATCTGCTTCAACCCCGTGGACGGCACAGGCCGCAAGGACGCCAACGTCACCGCCTACCGCTACGCCCTTGTGGAGTGCGATAACATGGAGCTGGGCAAGCAGCAGGCCATCATCAAGCAGCTGGAGCTGCCCTGCGCCGCGCTGGTGTACTCCGGCGGCAAGAGCGTCCACGCCATCGTCAAGGTGGACGCCCCGGACTATGCCGAGTACCGCAAGCGGGTGGATTACCTCTACGCTGCCTGCCAGAAAAACGGCCTGACCCTCGACCAGCAGAACCGCAACCCCAGCCGCCTGAGCCGGATGCCCGGCATCCTGCGCGGCGACAAGCGGCAGGTGCTTCTGGAGACCAATTTCGGCAAGAGCTGCTGGGACGAGTGGGTGGACTGGCTGGAAGCCGAGACCGACGACCTACCGGACACCGAGAACCTCGCCGCCGACTGGGAGCACCTGCCCCCGCTGGCAGACCCGCTCATCTTCGGGGTGCTGCGCAAAGGGCACAAGATGCTTCTGGCGGGCCCCAGCAAGGCCGGCAAGAGCTTTGCCCTCATCGAGCTGTGCATCGCCATTGCCGAGGGCAAGCCGTGGCTGGGCCAGTTCTCCTGCGCCCAGGGCAAGGTGCTGTACATCAATCTGGAGCTGGATCGGGCCTCCTGCCTGCACCGCTTCAAGGATGTGTACACCGCCATGGGCCTGCCGCCGGAGCACCTGAAAAACATTGACATCTGGAACCTGCGCGGTGCGTCCGTGCCCATGGACAAGCTGGCCCCCAAGCTCATCCGCCGGGCCCAGAAAAAGGGCTACATGGCCGTGGTGCTGGACCCCATTTATAAGGTAATCACCGGCGACGAGAACAGCGCCGACCAGATGGCCAAGTTCTGCAACCAGTTTGACCTTGTGTGCCGCGCACTGGACTGCGCCGTGATCTACTGCCATCACCACAGCAAAGGTGCCCAGGGCGGCAAGCGCAGCATGGACCGTGCGTCCGGTTCCGGCGTGTTCGCCCGTGACCCGGACGCCATGCTGGACATGACCGAACTGGTGCCAACCGATGCTATCCGCCAGCAGCTGCACAACAAGGCCGCCTGCCGGGTCATCAAGGCCATGCTGGATAAGCGCGGCCATGCCGATGCCTACGGCCCGGACGATGCCCTCAGCCGCACCCGCATGCTGACCATCGCCAAAGAGAACCTTGGCCTTGCCGACCTGCGGGCCATCGACGCCGAGGTGGCTGCCGCCGAGAAAAAAGCCGACGGCATGACTGCCTGGCGCATCGAGGGCACGCTCCGCGAGTTCGCCCGCTTTGACCCGGTGAACCTCTGGTTTGACTACCCGGTGCACAAGCCGGACAGCGGCCTGCTGGAGGATCTCCAGCCGGACGGAGACGTCAAGGGCTTTGCCGCACGCGGCGCGGAAAAGCGCTGGGGCAGCCGGGAGAAGCTGGCCAAGAACAAGTCTGTGGAGCTGTCCACCGCCTACGAATCCTGCACGATGGACGGCAAGGTCACTGTCTACGCCATGGCCGAGTATATGGGCCTGAAGCCGGACACCGTGCGCCGCCGCCTGAAAGCCGACGGCGGTTACTGGATCGACGGCACCGACGTGGGCCGCAAAGAACCCGGTTCCAACGGATGATTACAAATTGCAATATTTTGTTTTACGCAACGTACAAAAACGGTAAAATGCCCGCATAATCCGTCCGCGTCCTGCTTCCGGATTTCGGAAAATGCCGCATTTTCCTACGGATCCGGGACGGAAAATGCCTATATATAATAAGCATAATCCGTCCGTGTGTGATGGGGATCCCGGAGGATGGGGCGTGCACAGCCCCCATCCATCCGGGGAACCCTCCCCATCACGTTGGCCTGAACTGAAAAAAGAAAAACGAGGTGAACCCCATGTACACGCAATTCTTTATCCCCATGCAGCCGCCCACCACCACCCACAACGCAAAGCAGCTGCACGCTTACATGAAGGGCGGCAAGCCCTGCGCCGTGCTGCACGACAGCCCGGAACTCAAAGCCACCCGCGCAAAGCTCCATGCCTATCTCGCGCCCCATGCGCCCAAAGCGCCCATCCCAGCAGGCCAGCCGGTACGGCTGCTGGTCAAGTGGTGCTTCCCCACCGAGGGCAAGCGCCGCAGCGGCGAGTGGCGCACCAGCAAACCCGACACCGACAACCTGGAAAAGGCCCTCAAGGATGAGATGACCCGCCTGCACTTCTGGGACGACGATGCCCAGGTGTGCAGCGAGATCGTGGAGAAGTTCTGGTCGGACCCCTGTGGGGTGTTCGTCCGGGTGGAGGAGCTGGCATGACCTACGAAGAGAAAAGACGCTGGCTCAGTCGGTACGGGGACGCTATGGTAAAGGCCAAGCACCTGCGAGATGATTTAGATGAAGCAGAACGTGACACCGGTTGTACCACGCAGCAACTGACCGGAATGCCGGGCGGCAGCGGTGATGGGCAGAGTCTGGCACGAACTGTAGAACGTATTGAACGAGCAGAGAAAGCCTTGAATGCACAGATCATGCTGTGTGATGATCTCCACGCCGAACTTATGGCCCGACTGGAGGATGTGGACGACCCGAAGGATTACGAGGTCCTGCGGCTGAAGTATCTCCGCTTTCAGGACTGGGAGCAGATCGCACAGAAGATGAGCATCTGTGTACGGCAGGTTTACCGTCATCACCGTAAAGGTGTGGATGCTTTGGAACTGTGACAGATGTCAGTAAAACGTCAGTACGACGTCAGTGACATGTCTTTGATTTCATGATAAAATAGTATCATCGCAAGAGCCCGCAGGAAAGGTTTACTCCCTTCAATCCTGCGGGCTTTGTGCTGCCCGGCTGCGACAGGGGAACACACATTTACTCACCCAACAGCCTGAATGTACCAGCCGGGCCTTTTTTGATATTTTTCGCCGTCCGCAGGGGCGGCTTTTTTCATACCCCCGGGGCCTGCAAAGACCCCCGGGGTCATTTTGTACCCCGGCCTTTCAAAACACCCCCTGCCTGCAAAAGGCCTCCTCCCCCTTGAGGAGACCGGCAGGCAGCACACCCCAAGGAGCTGCCCATGGCAAAGACTGTTGCACGCCCGGATCGGGACGGCACCCACCGGCTGGCGTTTGAACGCAACAAGAAAAAGATCTACGCCACCCAGACCGTGTGCGGCATCTGCGGCAAGCCTGTGGATTTCAGCTACAAATTTCCGCATCCGCTTTCGCCGTGCATCGACCACATCATTCCGGTGGCCAAGGGCGGCCACCCCAGCGACCTCGCCAACCTGCAGCTGGCGCATTTCTGGTGCAACCGGCAGAAGAGCGACAAGCTGTTTACGCCTGTGGAGCAGCAGACGGAGCCGGATGCAGATGCCTCCATGGCCCTGCCGCTGAGCACCGACTGGACGGCGTACCGCAGCCGCTGAGACGGCCCGCAGCGCCGCCGGGACACGCACGCAGGGACGGGGGGCATCCCCCTCCCAGGGGGCCCTCTGACCTTCCCAGACCGTACTGTGAATATTTTCTCGTGAAAGGAGAATCCACCGCCCATGACCGACCTGAAAGGCATGGCCTATCTGCGCCGCCGCCTGAACCAGAAGCGCAGCCGAGTGCTGACCCGCTACAAGTATTACGAGATGAAGAACGCCGTAAAGGACTTTGGCAAGGTCACCCCGGATGAGTTCCGCTTTTTCAGCGAGACGCTGGGCTGGTGCGGGAAAGCTGTGGACGCTCTGGCCGACCGGCTGGTCTGGCGGGAGTTCCGGGACGATAACTTTGACCTGAACTCCATCTACCAGATGAACAACGCCGACACCCTGTTTGACAGCGCCGTGCTGTCGGCCCTCATTTCCAGCTGCTGCTTTCTGTACATCAGCCCGGACGGCAGCGGATATCCCCGGCTGCAGGTCATCGACGGCGGCAACGCCACCGGCATCCTGGACGAGGTGACCGGCCTGCTCACGGAAGGATATGCCGTGCTGTCCCGTGACCCGGAGACGGACAAGCCCCTGCTGGAGGCCTACTTCACGGCGGACAGCACCTGGTATTACCCCGACGGCCAAAAGCCGTATCAGGTGCCAAACCTCGCACCGGCCCCGCTGCTGGTGCCCGTCGTATACCGCCCGGATGCCAAGCGGCCCTTTGGCCACAGCCGCATCTCCCGTGCCTGCATGGGCCTGCAGCAGGGTGCCCTGCGCACCCTCAAGCGCAGCGAAATCAGCGCCGAGTTCTATTCCTTCCCGCAGAAATATGTGCTGGGCACCTCCAACGACGCCGAGCAGATGGACAAGTGGAAGGCCACCATCTCCAGTTTTCTGGAATTCACCAAGGACGAGGACGGCGACAAGCCGGTGGTGGGCCAGTTCACCCAGCAGAGCATGAGCCCCTACACCGAGCAGCTGCGCACATTTGCCGCCCTGTTTGCAGGCGAGACCGGCCTGACGCTGGATGATCTGGGCTTCGTCACCGACAACCCCTCCAGCGCCGAGGCCATCAAGTCCAGCCACGAGAGCCTGCGCCTGGCGGCCCGCAAGGCACAGCGCACCTTTGGCAGCGGCTTCCTGAACGCCGGGTATCTGGCCGCCTGCATGCGGGACGGCATCGCCTACCAGCGTCAGCAGCTCTACCTCACCCGCCCGGTGTGGGAGCCGGTGTTCGAGCCGGACGCCGCCACCCTGTCCGGCATCGGGGACGCCGTGGGCAAGATCAACACGGCCATCCCCGGTTATTTCGGTGCGGAGAACCTGCGGGACCTGACCGGCATCCGCTCCGAGAGCTGAGGAGGCACCCATGGCCGACAAGGACATTGCCCCGGAGCTGCTGGAGCGCATCCGGGCCGACTTCCGGGCGCTGCTGGGCGACGCAAAGCCCGCCGCCGACACCTACGCTGCCGCTGCGGATTACGCCGAGCTTGTGGGCAGCGCCCTGGCCGAGGCCTTCCGCCGCAACCTGACCGCCGACGCCCTGCCGGACGGCAGGCTGTACTGGAACATTGCCGACCGGGTGGTGCGCCCCCTGCTGGAAGAGGAGCACCTGCTGGTGGCGGACGCTTCCGCTGCCGTGCAGCAGGCACTGAACCAGCAGGCAAATCTCGGCATTGCCCCGCAGCGGGCCGTGCTGCCCACCGACGCTGTGGACGACCTGCTGAACAAGGTGTCCACGGCGGAGCAGTTTGCGGATGTGGCGTGGGCACTGGACGAGCCGGTGCGTACCTTCTCCCGCATGGTGGTGGACGACACCCTGAAACGCAACGTGGATTTTCAGGGCAAGGCCGGGCTGCGGCCCCGTGTCATCCGCACCGCCGAGAGCCACTGCTGCAAATGGTGCAGTGCGCTGGCCGGCACTTACGATTACCCCCGTGTGCCCAAAGACGTTTACCGCCGCCACGAGCGCTGCCGCTGCCGGGTGGAATATGACCCCGGCTCCGGTCGCCGGCAGAACGTGTGGAACAAGACGTGGACAGACCCGGAAGAACGTGATAAAATTAAAGCCAGAAAGCAGGTTCCTTCTGCTTTGCCTACGGGTGTACGCCCTCGATCCAGCGGTGAAGTTGGTTTTACAGACGGCGACACCACCATCAACAGCGTTGAGCCGCTTGACTTTTCCAATAAGGCTTCTATAAACCGGCAGCTTATTACGTTTTTGGAACAGCACAGCAACTCTCCTGTGGAACATGCCATTGTGTTTTCTCCGGATGGTCATGTTTACCGGCTTACCGGAACACATGCTACTGTAAACACTGCACTTATTGGAGAAGATTCTCTAATGGGTAGTATCGGTGCGCATAATCATCCGGTCTGGGAGGGCTTTCTTTCCGGTGATTCTTTCAGTATGGACGATGTTTGTTTTTCTGTCGAACATAAAACTGGCACAGAGTTTCTTACGACCGGAAACCGCCGTTACTCATTTGAGTACACTGGAGATCTGAACCGCGAAGAAATAGCCGCCGCGTATAAAGCGGCCCGTCTGGAAGTTCAGAATCGTATTTTTGATGCAGGAGAAAGCATTGAGTTTATCCAACTTGAAACGATGCGGATCCTGGCTGGCAAGTTGAAAGGGTTTGATTTTCATGAGCTCGTTTGAAGAAGAGTGGAAAGAACTGCGTGCCTGGTATTCAGAACAGCAGGCTGTGTGTGAACAGGAAGCTGTAGCTGAGCAGGAAAAACACGGCCTACGACGTGACAGTTTGGCAAATGACCGGATGCAGATTGTTCATCAGGAATTTTTGAAGAAAAGACGCGAGCTTTACGCAAAGTATGGAAAGTCAGAGGCTTCTGCAGCACCTGCCCCTGCCAAAGAAGCGCCAAAAAACTACCAGGCAGATCTTTATAAAATCCTCTGTCAAAAATAAATTCATGCTGTTGAACCACGATGCACACGCACCGTGGTTTTCTTTTACCCAAAATCAGAAAGGAGAACCCTATGAAAAAGATTCTTCTCGCCCTTGCACTGGTCGCATCCATCCTGCTGTGCGGCTGTTCGGAAGCAGATAAGGCCAACGCCAACATTTCCAAGCAGGCAGATTACTTTGAAAGCGAGCGTCAGATCACCGTCTACAATGCCCGCACTGATAAGGTCATTCTGGAAGCCGAGGGCTACATGTCCATTTCCAACAACTCGAACAATGAGCTGGTCTGCACAGTGAAAATTGGCCCCGATACCTATCGCAAGAACTACATCTATCTGAACGACTACACCATGTATGTGGTGGAGGACATCACCGGCACTCATACCGATCCGTATCACTACAAGCTCTATTTCCATACTGACATCCTGCCCAGCGTGGAAGTTAAGCCGTAAGCTCTTTCCCAGCACCCACAAGCACTGTGCAAAAAATGCACGGTGCTTTTTTCATGCCGTTTTAGCTCATGTTGGCAGAGCAGTGGTCTCCAAAACCACAGGTCGCTGGTTCGATTCCAGTAAACGGTGCCATCATTTTTATGCAAAGGAGGAACCCAGCCCACCATGCCGCGGACGCGAAAACAGACAGCCCCGGCAAGGCTGGGGCGTCAGACGCCCACCGCTGCCGTGGTGCTGCCCTACACCAAAACCTTCGGCCAGGACGCCATCGACCTGTACAACTCCACCGGGCGCATCGCCCAGCAGTGGCAGGAGCTGCTGCTGTATGACATCCTTGCCCGCAACGAGGAGGATCTGTGGGTGCATACCAAGTTCGGCTATGCCGTGCCCCGCCGCAACGGCAAGAACGAGATCGCCGCCATCCGGGAGCTGTACGGCCTGCAGCAGGGCGAGAGCATCCTGCACACCGCCCACCGCACCACCACCTCCCGGGCCGCCTGGGAGCGGTTGTGCCACCTGCTGGACAAGGCCAAGATCCCCTATAAATCCATTCAGGCCGTGGGCCGGGAGCACATCCAGCTGGAAGAGGGCGAGGGCCGCATCGAGTTCCGCACCCGCTCCTCCAAGGGCGGCCTGGGCGAGGGCTTTGACCTGCTGGTCATCGACGAGGCCCAGGAGTACACCGACGATCAGGCCAGTGCCCTGAAGTATGTGGTCACTGACAGCGAGAACCCGCAGACCCTGTTCTGCGGCACCCCGCCCACGCCGGTGTCCTCCGGCACGGTGTTCCTCAAAATGCGCAACGCCGCCCTGCAGGGCGACACGCAGAACACCGGCTGGGCCGAGTGGAGCGTGGAGCAGCAGACCGACCCCCACAACGTGGAGGCCTGGTATCAGACGAACCCCAGCCTCGGCACCATCTTCACCGAGCGCAGTGTGGCGGATGAGATCGGCGATGACCCCATCGACTTCAACATCCAGCGTCTGGGGCTGTGGCTTCGGTACAACCTCAAATCGGCCATCAGCCGGGCAGAGTGGGACGAACTGAAAACCGACACCCTGCCCAAGCTCACCGGCAAGCTGTATGCCGGCATCAAGTTCAGCACCGACGGCACCAGCTGTGCGCTGGCCGTTGCGTGCCGCACCAAAGACAACGCTATCTTCGTGGAAGCCATCGGCTGCCATCCTACCCGGGACGGCAGCGGGTGGCTTCTTGATTTTCTATCCAAAGCCGACCTAGCCGCCGTGGCGGTGGACGGGGCCAGCGGGCAGCAGCTTCTGGCCGACGCCATGAAGGCCGCCCACCTCAGGTCCCCCGTGCTGCCCACGGTCAAGCAGGTCATCACCGCCAACGCCGCCTTCGAGCAGGCCCTTTTTGCGCAAGCCCTGTGCCATGCCGGCCAGCCCGGCCTTGCGCAGGCTGCTTCCAACTGCGAAAAGCGGGCCATCGGCTCCAACGGCGGCTTCGGTTACCGCTCTCTGACCGAGGGCGGCCACATCGAGCTGCTGGACAGCGTGATCCTGGCCCACTGGCAGTGCGCCGAGGGCAAGGGCAAGCGCCGGCAGCGCATCCGCTATTAACAGGCCACCCGGGCCTGTTTTTTTGTTGCCATAAAGGAGGGTATTCCATGGCAGAAGCATTTGAACCCATTACCACGCAGGAGGCGTTTGAGGCCGCTGTCGCTGACAGGCTGGCCCCTTACGCCGACTACAACGACCTCAAGGCCCAGAACGAGGCCCTCGCCGGGCAGGTGGCGGAGCTGAACACCCGCTGCCAGACCTACGAGACGGACGCGCTCAAGACCCGCGTTGCCCATGAGGTGGGCCTGCCGTTCGACCTGGCGGGCCGCCTGACCGGCTCCAAGGAGGAGGACATCCGCAAGGACGCCCAGAACCTGCTGCAGCTGATCAAGCCCAAGACCCCGCCCGCACCCCTGCGCGGCGACCCCGACCCCAGCGGCAGCGGCAAAAAGGCCGCCTGGCGCAGTTTCGCAAACCAGCTGATGAACAACGAGTAAAGGAGAACACATCATGGCAGATATTCTGAGCAAAGGCTCCCTGTTCCCGGAGGAGCTGATCCCCGGCTTTATCCAGAAAACCACCGGCGCGTCCGCGCTGGCCAAGCTCTGCGGCGCAACGCCCATCGCCTTCAACGGCCAGAAGGAATTCACCTTCACGCTGGACAAGGAAGTGGACATCGTGGCAGAAAACGGTGCCAAGGGCAAGGGCGGCATGACCGTGGAGCCCATCACCATCGTGCCCATCAAGATCGAGTATGGTGCACGCGTGTCCGACGAGTTCCTGTACGCTTCCGAGGACGCCCAGATGGACGTTCTGAGCGCCTTTGCGGACGGCTTTGCCAAGAAGGTGGCCAAGGGTCTGGACCTCATGGCCTTCCACGGCATCAACCCCCGCACCGGCTCTGCGTCCGGCGTCATCGGCACCAACCACTTTGACAGCAAGGTCACCCAGGCCGTGACCATTGCCGCCTCCGACAAGCCCGACACCAACGTGGAGGCCGCCATCGCCCTGGTGCAGGGCGCGGAGCGGGACGTTACCGGCATGGTGCTGGCCCCCAGCTTCAAGAGCGCTCTGGCGGCCCAGACCACTACCGACGGTGCCAAGCTGTACCCGCAGCTGGCCTGGGGCGCAAACCCCGGCGAGGTGAACGGCCTGCGGGTGGAATCCACCTCCAACCTGTCCGCCGGTTCCAGCCTGGACCGTGCGCTGGTGGGCGACTTCACCAACTGCTTCAAGTGGGGCTACGCCAAGGAGATGCCCATTGAGGTGATCCAGTACGGCAATCCCGACAACGATGCGGATCTGGGTGACCTGAAGGGCCACAACCAGGTATACCTGCGCGGCGAGGCCTACATCGGCTGGGGCATCCTGGATCCGTCCGCATTCGCCCACATCAAGGCCAACGCCTAAGGAGGACACGCCATGCTGTACCGCAACAAGCGCACCGGCGCTGTGATCGAGACGCCCTGCCGCGTTTCCGGCGGGGACTGGGAGCCCGTCAAGGCAGAAAAGGCGGCCAAACCCAAGGCTGCCGCCAAGGAGAAACCGGAGGCTGCTGAATGAGCTACGCCACCGTGGAGGACATGACCGCTCTGTGGCGTCCCATGACCGCTGCCGAGCAGGCAAGGGCGTTCTCCTTGCTGGATGTCATTTCGGCCAGCCTGGACGTGGAGGCCCGCAAGGCAGGCAAAGACCTGCCCGCACTGGTGGCCGCTGACCCGGCGCTGGCCATGGTGGCCAAGAGCGTGGCCGTGGATGTGGCCGCCCGCACCCTGATGACCAGCACGAACCAGGAGCCTATGACCCAGATCACCCAGGCAGCCGGCGGCTACTCGGCGTCCGGGTCCTTTCTGGTGCCCGGCGGCGGCCTGTTCATCAAAAAATCGGAGCTGGCCCGGCTGGGCCTGCGCCGTCAGCGGATGGGAGTGATCGAACCCTATGGCTCTGATTAAGGGCATCCCCGTCATCCTCTATGAGCGCACCCAGACCGGCGAGGATGCTTTTCACGCTCCGGTTTACACCGAAACACCGGTCACGGTGGAAAATGTGCTCATCACGCCGGTGGACAATGCCGCCGTGGTCACCGACCTGCAGCTCACGGGCCGCCGGGTGGCCTACGAGCTGTGCATCCCGAAAGGCGACGCTCACCGCTGGGAGGGCTGCACCGTGGAATTTTTTGGCCAGAAATGGCGAGTGTACGGCGGTGCCTCCCAGTACATCGAGGCGCTTGTGCCCCTCGCCTGGAACAAGAAAGTGCAGGTGGAACGGATTGAATAACGTCAAGGTCAGGCTGAACAAGAAAGGCGTAGGCAAGCTGCTGAAAAGCAAGAAACTGGCCGACGGCCTGAACCGCCTTGCCTTTGCGGCCCAGAGCCGCCTGGGCGACGGGTACGAAGCCGTGTACTACACCGCACCCACCCGTGCCGTGGCGGAAGTCCGGGCGGAAAGCTATGCCGCCCGCAAGGAGAACGCCGACACCAATTCCATTTTAAAGGCCCTGAAATGATCGAAGAAATCATCCTGAATTACCTGCGGGAAAACGGTTTTCCCTGCTTTATGTCCGTGCCGGAGAACCCCTCCGGCAATTTTTGTGTCCTGGAAAAGACCGGCTCCGACTGCGACGAGGGCATTTACACGGCCACACTGGCGGTGCAGTCCTACGGCCACAATGCCTGCGACCATGACGGCACCTTAGGTGCTGCCCAGCTCAACGAGCAGATCAAGGCCGCCATGCAGGCTGCCGACACCCTGCCGGAAGTGGTCTCCTGCGACCTTGTCACCGACTACAATTTCCCGGACACCACCCGCAAACGGCCCCGCTATCAGGCCGTTTTTTCTATCACTCATTACTGACCTGTGAAAGGAGAACTACACATGGCAGACGCAACCAAAGTAACCGCCGCCAAGCCCAAAGTGGGCGGTGCCATCTGGCGTGCCCCGCTGGGCACCCCGCTGCCCACCGACGCCAAGACCGAACTGGACAAGGCTTTTAAGTGCCTGGGCTACGCCTCCGAGGACGGCGTGACCAACAGCAACTCGCCCTCCAGCGAGAACACCAACGCCTGGGGCGGCGACACCGTGCTGACCCAGCAGACCGAGAAGCCCGACACCTTCCAGTACACCCTGCTGGAGGCCCTGAACGTGGAGGTGCTCAAGTCCGTGTACGGCGACGACAACGTCACCGGCACGCTGGACACCGGCATCACGGTCAAGGCAAACTCCTCCGAGCAGAAGGACTGCAGCTGGGTCATTGAGATGGTGATGAAGAACAAGGCGGTCAAGCGCATCGTCATCCCGGATGCCGCCGTCACCGCCGTGGGCGATATCACCTACGCCAAGAGCGCCGTGGGTTACAACACCACCCTGACCGCCGTGCCGGATGCCCAGGGCAACACCCATTACGAGTACATTCTGGGCGGCACTGCTGCCGCCAAGGCCGCTGCCAAGACCAAGGAGGTGCAGGCATGATCACTGCAAAGACTGAATCCGGCTTTTCCATCGAGCTGGAGGACGACGCTCTGGAGGACCAGGAACTGTTCGACGCCATTTCCGGCATGCAGGACGGCAACGTGTTCAGCATGAGCCACCTGACCGAGCGCCTGCTGGGCACCGAGGGCCGCAAGAAGCTCTATGACCACCTGCGCAACGACAAGGGCCGTGTGCCGCCCCAGGCGGTGGCGCAGGCTCTGAATGAACTGCTGACCAGCTTTTCTGCCGGAAAAAACTCTGCATCCTCGCCGAACTGATCGCGTCGGACGAGGATGCGCTCATCTGCGATTTCGCGCAATATTACCATGTGCTGGACTGGCGCAGCCTGCCGCTGCGTCTGGCGGCTACCCTTGCTGCCGGCCTGCCGGAGGACAGCCGCAGCATGATGAAGGCCAGCGGCAAGACCGTGCCGCTGCACATCGAGCTGCAAGCCTACACCGCCGACCGCCTGACGCAGATCCTGTGGGGCCTGAGCAACGACACCCGGACGGTGCCCTCTGTGCTGGCAGACCTGCACGGCCTGTCCGCGGACAGCGATACCGATGTGCAGAGCTACGACAGCCCGGAAGAGTTTGAGGCCGCCCTTGCGGCCCTGAAAGGAGGTGGATGACCATGCCGGACGGCATTGAGCTGGCAAAAGCGTATGTGCAGATCGTGCCCTCGGCAGAGGGCATCCAGGGCAAGATCACCGAAGCCCTGGGCGGGGAGCCTGCGGCAGCCGGTGACGCCGCCGGACAGTCCCTCGGTGCCCAGCTGGTGGGCACCCTGAAAAAGGTGATCGCGGCTGCCGGCATCGGCAAGATCATCTCGGAATCCATCAACCTGGGCGGCGCGCTGCAGCAGAGCCTGGGCGGTGTGGAAACGCTGTTCAAGGACAGTGCCGACACGGTCAAGGAGTACGCCGCGCAGGCATACCGGACCGTTGGCCTTTCTGCCAACGACTACATGAAGCAGACCACCAGTTTTGCGGCCAGCCTGCTGTCCAGCGTCAGCCAGGACACCAACGCCGCTGCCCAGCTGGCCAACATGGCCATGGTGGATATGGCCGACAACGCCAACAAGATGGGCACGGATATGCAGGATATCCAGAACGCCTATCAGGGCTTTGCCAAGCAGAATTACACCATGCTGGATAACCTCAAGCTCGGCTACGGCGGCACCCAGGCCGAGATGCAGCGGCTGCTGAACAACGCCACCAAGATCTCCGGCGTGAAGTACGATCTGGGCAATCTGGCCGATATGTACAGCGCCATCCACATCATCCAGCAGGAGATGGACATCACCGGCACTACCGCAAGGGAAGCCGCCACCACCCTGACCGGCAGCTTTGCCGCCATGAAGGCGGCTGCGGAAAACGTGATGGGCAACTGGTCCACCGGCGCAGACCTCACCGAGCCGCTGCAGGCGCTGGCCGACACGGCACAGACCTTTCTTGTGGATAACCTGCTGCCCATGATCGGCAATGTACTGGCAGGCATTCCGGAAATCGTTTACAGCCTTGTGCCGGAGCTCCTGCAGACCGGCACCGAGCTGCTCAGCTCCCTGGCACAGGGCTTCACCGAGGGCATCCCGGAGTTCTTCTCCACCGCTCTGCCGCAGCTGCTGGCATTTACAGACCAGCTGCGGGACAACGCGGCCAGCTTTGTGGACGCCGGTCTGAACCTTATCACCCAGCTGATCAACGGCCTGATCGCCGGTCTGCCGGACCTGATCGCCTATGTGCCGGATATCATCATCAACATCTGCGGCATCATCAACGACAACATGCCCAAGATCCTCGCTGAAGGTGTTTCCATCATCGTGCAGCTGGTCGTGGGCATCGTCAAGGCGGTGCCGGATCTGCTGGCCAACTGGAAGAAGATCCTGCAGGCTGTCCTGTCGGTGATCTCGGCCATTAACTGGCTGAACATCGGCAAGACCATCCTCACCGGTGTGGCCAATGGCGTGAAGAGCATGGGCTCCAGCCTGCTGAACGCCTTCAAGGGCGGCTTTTCCAGTGCGCTTGCCTGGATCAAGAGCCTGCCCTCGCAGGCGGTGCAGTGGGGCAAGAACCTTATCCAGAGCTTTATCAACGGCCTCACCGGCAAAGGCGGTGCGGTTGGTGCAGGAGCCATCGCAGCCACCGCCGGTGCCACCATTGCTAAAACCGCCAGCGGGAACGACTGGTCCTCCGTCTGGGCGGACGCCAACGCCGACGTGGCCGACAGCGCCCAGTCCATGGCGGAGGTGGTCGTCCCGGCCTATACCAAGTCCGGGGACGCCGCCACCAAGGCGGCCAAAAAGACCAAGGCCGCCGCACAGGCCACCGAGGCCCTGCTGTGGTCCCTGCAGGACGCAGGCCACACCGACACCACCAATGCCCTGGGCAAGGTGACCATCCAGACCACCGAGCTCACCGAGCACCTGCGCAAGGGCAGCGAGGAGTATGACCGGCTGACCCGCACCGTGACCGAATCCGGTAAGGAAATGGTCAACGGTGTGGCCAAGAACTACAAGACCGTCACCAAGTATGTGACCGAAAACGGCAAGACCACCGCCCAGACCCAGAAGGTCTACGAGGAAATTGCCGCCACTGTAGCCAAAACCGTTACGTCTACAACGGATTCCGTCGTCAACGGCATTGCCACCAGCACCAAGACCATCACCGAGACCCTGACCGACAAAACCACGACCCAGAAGCAGGTCATCACCGAGACCTACAACGACATCGTGGACGGAGCGCTTGTCACAGTGCAGCGGGTCAAGACCATTGCCGCCGATGGTGTCCCGCAGATCACCGAGGAGATCAAGGAAGCCTCTGCCAATAGCTTCGACGGCCTTGTCAAGGGCTGGCAGGACGAGGCCGACAAGGGCGTGGTGGGCACCTTTAACACGCTGGTGAACGCGGTTAAGAAACAGGACTGGCAGAGCGTGGGCGAATGGGTGCTGTCCACCCTGTACAACGGCCTTGCCCCGCAGGCAAAGCAGCTCATTGACGACTTCGGCAAGAACCTGATCCAGCAGGTCAACGGCTTGCTGGGCAAGGGCGTCAGTGCCGTCTCCAACGGCCTGTGGGATATGGGCGGCGACCTTGCCAAGGGCCTGACCAGCGGTTTTGCGGACGTGATCACGCAGGCGCAGGGCCTTGGCTCCACCCTCACCGGCATCTTTCAGGGTCTGAAAGGTCCGCTCACTGCGGCTGCCGCTGCCATCAGCACCGGCCTGAAGGGCGGACTGATCTCCAGCTTCCCGGAGATTTTGGCCTCCATGGGCACCCTGATCGGCTCCATCGGCAGCGCCTTTGTGGGGATGCTGGAAGCCGTCGCGGCGGCACTGTTCCCCACCGGATTCGGTGCCCCGCAGGCGCTGCTCATGATCGCGGCAGGCGTGGCCCTGACCGCCGCCATTGCGGCCATCGTGGCCGGCGTCGGCGGCGCGTTCAAGCGCAAGACCACCCCCGGCATCTCCGGCGGCACTTCCGGCAGCAGCACGACCTCCACGGCATCCGGCTCCCTGTGGGATTACGAGAAGCGCGCCCCGCTGCCGCAGCGCACCCAGCGGCCCAACATCGAGGTCAACCAGTACATTTACAGCAAAGCGCAGACGGCCGCCGACCTGATGCGTGAAGCGCAGTATGAGCAGAGAAGGGCGGTGCTGCAGGGTGTTTGATGCTGTTTTTACCACTGGCACCGGCCAGAGCTTCGCTTTTGGCTATGCCGCCGGCGTGCTGTGGAGCTGCGACCCGCTGGGCGACCTGCCCGTGGAGCTGGAGACCAGCCAGGGCTACCAGCAGGTGGGTGCCACCGTGGACAGCCGGAGCATCTCCGGCGTCACCCGCACCATCACCGGGCGCATCCTGCGCAACGCCGACTACTGCAAGCGCCAGCTGCGGGACATTTTTGCTCCCGGCGTCACCGGCCGCCTGACCGTGGCCGGAAAATACTGGTGTGACGCCGAGGTGCAGCGCTGCCCGGCCATTTCGCCGGCAGTGCTGTGGCCAACCTTCAGTTTCCAGCTCTACTGCCCGAACCCCTACTGGCACAGTGTGGCCAAGACCACGGCAGCCACCATCAAGGTAACGCCCGTGTTCCGGCTGCCGGTGTGCTACACCTCGCATCAGTACGGCATCCGGGAACAGGCCAGCTACATCCGCATCCTCAACAGCGGTCTGGACACCCGGAGCTGGAAGCTCTCGCTGACCGCCCGGGGCGAGGTGGTCAACCCCGGCGTCATCAACCCGGAGACCGGCGAATATCTGCGCTTCATCACGACCCTGCAGGACGGTGACGAGCTGCAGGTCTACCGGGAAAACGGCGAGCTCCGGGTGGAGCGGGTCATCGACGGCAAAGGCTACGACGTCCTTTCGTTGCTGGACGGCAGCAGCACCCTCTGGACGGTATACCACGGGGCGCAGGCATGGCAGCGCACGGCGGATTCCGGCGACGGCTGGCTGTTTCTGTCGCTGACCATGCATGCCGCATTTACCACGATCATCACGGAGGGTTCCAATGGCTGAGATCACATCCGCCCTGACGGCATCCGGGTACAAGAGCCTCTGCGTCTATAACGACCGGCTGGAGCTGCTGGGCCGCATCGAGAGCTGGCTGTCTCTGGTCTGGCCGGAGCGCTACAACGTCTACAGCAACGTGCAGGGGGCTCAGCTGGAGCTCCACGACACCACCGCCCTGCAGGCCCTCTGCCGCCCGGACCGTTATCTCTGGCTGGTCGGCAGCGACCGGCTCATGCGCATCGTGTCGGCCCAGAAAGCCGATCACAAGCTGGTCCTCTACACCAAGGACGCCGCCTGCATCCTCGACGAGCGGGTCAGCACGGGCACCCTGAGCAGCTTTGCCGTGGAGGACACGCTGCGTGGTCTGGTGTCCGGGGCCGCCGCATGGCCCTGCCTGGAGCTGGGCGACCCGGCCGGTCTGGCCGACGCCTACGCCGGAGAGGTCAAGCCCGGCAGCCTGCTGAGCATTGCAGAGCAGGTGTGCCAGGAGCTGGACATCGGCTTCCGGGTGCGGTTCGACCAGCAGCAGAACAAGCTGCTGTTTGAGCTGTACCGGCCCAAGCTGGACCCCAACGCCCGCTATGCGCCCCAGTACGGCAACCTGACCGACCTGGCCTATACCGAGAGCATCACGGACTACAAGAACATCTGCACCGTGGTGGGGGCCGACGGCACGGTGACCGTGGGGGCCACCGACAACACCGGGACGGCCCGGCGGGAGATGCTGCTGGATGCCTCCAGCAAGAAAAAGGAGGACGGCCAGTCCCAGAGCGAGTACCTTGCCGCCCTGCGCACGCTGGGCGAGCAGGAGCTGGCGAAGCACACCCGGCTGGAGAATTTTGAGTTCACCCCCACCGGCCCCGTGACGGTGGGCAAGGTGGTGGCGGCCAGCCTGCCCGGCACCGACATCCAGGCAGCGGCCCGCATCACGTCGGTGACCCTGCAGTCTCAGAAGGGTGAAAATACGGTCAGTACCGAGATCGGCACCCCCATCCTCAGGAGGAAAAACACATGAGCATCATTACCTATCCGCTGGACGGCGTGACCTACAGTGCCGAAGATGTAGCCACCTACCTGTGCACCCGCACGTCCGGCGTCTACGCAAAGGACAGCAATTTCGCCGTCAGCATCACCGGCACCCGGCAGATCACCATTGCCCCGGGCCTTGCCTGGATCAACTACGACGACTTCAAAGGCGTGTCCGTTTGCAGCCGGGAGGACACGGTGCTGACCGTGCCCGACGCCGACAACACCCTCAACCGGGTGGATCGTGTGGTGCTGCAGTTTGATACGTCGTCCAACCTCACCGCCATCCGACTCAAGACCGGCACGCCTGCCGTGGCCGCTCAGCCGCCCGACATCCTGCAGAACCACAACCAGTACGAGCTGGGCCTGTGCACGATCTCTGTCCCGGCGGGGTCGGCGGCGGTCACCTCCGCCGACATCACCGACACCCGCACCGATGAGGCCGTCTGCGGCCTCATGCGGGACGGCGTCACCGGCATCCCCACCGAGACACTGCTGGCCCAGTACACCGCCATCCTCACCGCCATGCAGCAGAGCGGCAACGCCCAGCTGCAGCAGCTTGCGGAGAGCATCAAGGCGGTGGATTCCGGCAGCTTCTACACCAAAGAGCAGGCAGACGCCAAGTTCGGCACGCCTTACAGCCTGCCGCCTGCTACGGCGGACCAGCTGGGCGGCGTGAAGGTGGGCGATTATCTGGACATCGCTGCGGACGGCACCCTGAGCGGCAAGACGCTGTATGACACCATCGCGGCCAGTGTGGCGGTCAAGTCGGAGGCGCGACTGGTGTGGAACACCCATGTGACGTCTCCTAACAAATTCACAACTTGGGATGTTCAGATTCCAGACAATGTTGATAAGATATGCATTACCAAAGGCAAGTTCAGCAGCTCCGGTAATAGCACTGAAAAAAACATTGCACGCGGTGGCACGACAATTTATAACTGTAACGACGATTTTACAATCACATTCCAAACAAACGGCATCCTTCATGTTGCTTGTTTATCCAAAACACTGTTCCCTCTGGAACTCTGGATTGACGGCTACCACTACCCCACCCTGGCGGACCTGCTGACGCAGGTGACCGCCGTGGAGAGCAGTGTCACCGATCTTCAGGTGGCCATGTGCGAGCTGTACGAAGAAAAGGAGGAAAATTGATGGCGAAAATTTATGCAGCCCTGATCCGCAAGGGTATCAAGACGCTGGACGAGGTGCCCGCCCGTCTGCGCAGCACCGTGGAAGCCCTGCTGGCCGCAAACGGCATCTCCGCAGTATCCGAGCAGGACGAAGAAACAGAAGAACCTGACGAAACAGAAAGGACGTGATACATATGTCGATCAAACAGTACAGCCTGAAAGCAGACGGCAGCCGCCGCCTGGCTCCCAGCTTTACGGTCCGGGAGTTCCGGTGCCGAGACGGCAGCGACGTCGTGATGATCGACGAGAGCCTTGTGGTGCTTTTGCAGTGCATCCGGGAGCACTTTGGCAAGCCCATCACGATCACCAGCGGCTACCGCACCGCCGCCCACAACAAATCCGTGGGTGGAGCCAAGAGCAGCCAGCACCTGCTGGGCCGGGCGGCGGACATCCAGGTGGCGGGCGTGTCCGTCGAGGACGTGGCCGCCTACGCCGAAAGCCTGCTGCCCGGCTGGGGCGGCGTGGGCCGCTACCCGGTCAAGGCCGGACGCGCCAAAGGCTGGGTACATGTGGACACCCGGCCCAACAAAAGCCGCTGGACGCAGTAAGGGGGTGAGACCAATGGACGTTATCCTGTCCGCCCTTATCACGGGGGCGGTGACACTGATTGGCGTGATGATCGCCAACAGCAAGAGCAATGCCGTGATGGAGTACAAGATCGAGGAGCTGACCCGCGAGGTGCGCAAGCACAACGGCTTTGCGGAGAAGATCCCCGTGATCCAGCGCGACATTGAGGTGGCCAACCACCGCATCGCAGATTTAGAAGCCAACGAACACGAAAGAGAAAGGACAAACCATGAATAACCTGAACAACAAGATCTCCGCCGGTACCATCGCCCGCACCGCCTGCCTGCTGCTGGCCCTGACTAACCAGATTCTCAGCGCCTGCGGCAAGCCCGTGCTGCCCATCGAGAGCGCCACCGTGGAGCAGCTGGTCACCGCTGGCATCACCACGGTGGCCGCGCTGATTGCCTGGTGGAAGAACAACAGCTTCACCACCGCCGCGCTGGAGGCCGACAAGACCTATGACCGGCTGAAGAGCCAGATCGGCAAGTAAGCCAGCCGCACTACTTAGCCGCCCCGGCGGCAGGCCGAAAGGCCGCATAGCATGAAAACAGCCCCGTGGTTCCGGTGATTCCGGTTCCACGGGGCTGTTTTTGCATTTATTGGTCGATCAGAATGCGGAGTTCCTGCACCACGTCCTGCAGCGCACGGCAAATACGCTCCACTTCCGAGATATCCATAACACCCTCGGCCTGTATGCGCTTGATATCCTGCTGCGCCTTGGCAAGTGCTGCACAGATTTGTGTGCGTTTTTCCTCGGAAATATTCATAATAATCACCATTTTATTTTAAAGTGGGTTGCCAAACGGGTTATTAAAGCAAAAAGCACGTTGATTTTTATCGAATCAACGTGCTTTTCTTCATGCCGCCGACGGGGGTCGAACCCGTACTCTGTCTCCAGAAAGGGATTTTAAGTCCCTCGTGTCTGCCAATTTCACCACAGCGGCACACTGATACCCGGCTTACAAAGCCCTGCTGCCCCATATTGCTGTAGGGAGCCGGGAATAACAGGTGTGAGGTAAAATTATGTCAATCGGACCGAACGCAAATCGACCGAATGAACACAAATCAGCATGGTCTATAGTACAATAGTTTGCCCGGTTTGTCAAGAAAAGGCGTTACACTTTTCCGCCGTGCAGCTCTGCGTACATTCTGGCGCGGCACTCGGCCACGGCAGGGGTCATGTTGACGTAATGCTTGTGCGGGCACTCCAGACGCAGCTCGCTCTCCCAGGTCTCCTCGGTGAGCTGTTTTGCAATGTAGGCCTTCTTCTCGGCAATGGAGGGCAGCTCCATGGCCAGCTGGCCGCCCAGGATGTGGGGCACCAGCAGCGGCTTGACCGCCGTCGGGGTAAAGGTAACGGTGCGCTCGATGGCGTCGGAGTCCAGGTTTACCATGGTGACGGGCTTGCCTGCCTCGATGACCTCGCCGTCCATGGCGATCAGGTCACACTGGGCCTGTCCGTTTTCATCGTAGAGACGCCAGGGCATCTTCTTGCCGGGGATGATGGCCTTGCTGGCCGAATCCGAGCACTTCATCTTGGGGGTATAGCTGCCGTCCGGCTGCTTGACAGCCACCAGCTTGTACACGCCGCCGAACACGGGGTCGGAAGCTGAGGTGATCAGGTTCTCGCCCACGCCGTAGGAATCAAAATGGGCATGCTCATACAGCTCCATGTTGGCGATCTTCTTTTCGTCCAGACCGTTGGAAGCCACCAGCTTGATGTACGGCTTGCCGGCAGCGTCCAGGGCCTTCCGCAGCCGCTTGGAGCCGCGGGCCAGGTCACCGGAATCGATGCGAGCACTCTTGACCCGGCGGTTAGGGTCATTGGGGTACTTCTCGATCAGGTAGTCGTCCAGCTTGATCAGGTTGGGCAGACCGCTCTCCATGATGTTGTAGGTATCCAGCAGCAGGCTGACCGAGTCCGGGTAGGTGTCGGCAAATGCCTTGAAGGCGTCGAATTCCGTCGGGAAGAACTCGATGAAGCTGTGTGCCACGGTGCCCACGGCCTTGACGTCCGAGCCGAACTTCATCTCAGCCAGACAGTTGGCCGTACCCACGCAGCCGCCCAGGACCGCCGCATAGGCACCATCGTTGCCGGCGCTCTCGCCCTGTGCACGGCGGGTGCCGAACTCCATGACACTGCGAGGGGTGTGGGTGTTCAGACCGGTGACACGGGTGGCCTTGGTGGCGATGAGGCTGTGGAAGTTCATCGTCTGCAGCAAGTAGGTCTCAATGAGGATGGCGCCCACCAGATCGCACTCAATGCGCACCATCTGCACATGGGGATAGCACACAGTGCCCTCCGGCAGGGCATACATGTCGCCCTTCCAGCGGTAGGTGCGCAGATACTCGCAGAATTCCTCGCTCATACCCTTGGTGCGCAGCCACCAGATGTCCTGTGCGTTGAAATGGTAATTCAGCAGAAAGCGGGTCAGCTTGCGCTGACCGGCGCTGATGGAATAGCCCTGATTGTCCGGGTTCTTGCGGAAGAACACGTCAAACACCAGCGTGGTGTCCTTGAATCCGTGCAGGAACAGGCAGTTTGCCATCGTAAATTCATAAAAATCCACGACCATTGCGGGGTTGTCGTAGTCCTCATCCGGAATATAAGGCACAACCTTGATTTCGTCCATGAATGTTTCCTCTCTTCTTCTCAACGGCACAGCCCGCGGGCCGCTGCCGTTTCCCAGTTCCCGGCCGGAGTACAGAACCCCGGCGGAAAGCCCTCGCCCTGTCTTGACAGAGTGTTTCTAACATGATAACACCAATCGCAGGCCTGCGCAAGGGTTTTGCGATATTTTCTGGGATTGCGATCGAACGGAAGAACAACCCTCTCAGTCATCGCTTACGCGATGCCAGCTCTCCCGAAGGGCGAGCTTTTATCGAGAAGGGAAACTTTCCGATTCAACGAAAAAGCTCCCCCTTTCGGGGGAGCTGGATGCGAGTGAAATGAGCAGACTGAGAGGGTTTTGTTCTTTAGCCGTTGATGATGTTGGGGGTGGCGTTCTTCAGCACGACGTCATGGCTGCCGCCCTCCACAATGGAGGTGGAGGACACGACGGTCAGCTTGGCCTTCTGCTGCAGCTCGGGGATGGACAGAGCGCCGCAGTTGCACATGGTGCTCTTGACCTTGTACAGGGTGGTCTGCACGCCGTCGGCCAGCGGGCCGGCGTACGGGACGTAGCTGTCCACGCCTTCCTCAAAGCTCAGCTTGGTGGAGCCGCCCAGGTCGTAGCGCTGCCAGTTGCGGGCACGGTTGGAGCCCTCGCCCCAGTACTCCTTCATATACTGGCCATTGATGCGCACCTTGTTCGTGGGGCTCTCGTCGAAGCGGGCGAAGTAGCGGCCCAGCATGACGAAGTCGGCACCCATGGCCAGTGCCAGGGTGATGTGGTAGTCGTGGACGATGCCGCCGTCGGAGCAGATGGGCACATAGATGCCGGTCTCCTTGAAGTACTCGTCACGAGCCTTGGCCACCTCGATGACAGCCGTTGCCTGGCCGCGGCCGATGCCCTTGGTCTCGCGGGTGATGCAGATGGAACCGCCGCCGATGCCGATCTTCACGAAGTCGGCACCCTGCTCGGCCAGGAAGCGGAAGCCCTCGGCATCCACCACGTTGCCGGCACCCACCTTCACCTTGTCGCCATAGTGCTCCCGGATCCAGTGGATGGTGCGGGCCTGCCACTCGGAGTAGCCCTCGGAAGAGTCGATGCACAGCACGTCCACACCGGCCTCCACCAGAGCGGGCACGCGCTCAGCGTAGTCGCGGGTGTTGATACCAGCACCCACCACATAGCTCTTGTTGGCGTCCAGCAGCTCGTTGGCGTTCTTCTTGTGGGAGTCGTAGTCCTTGCGGAACACCATATACTTCAGGTTGCCCTCAGCGTCCACCAGCGGCAGAGTGTTGATCTTGTTGTCCCAGATGATGTTGTTGCAGTCATGCAGGGAGGTGTTCTCCGGGGCAGTGACCAGCTTTTCCAGCGGGGTCATGAAGGTGGTAACGGGAGCGTCATCCGGGGTGTGGTTGACGCGGTAGTCGCGGGAGGCCACGATGCCCAGCAGCTTGCCGTTGGGGGTGCCGTCAGCGGTGACCGCGATGGTGGAGTGGCCGGTGCGGGCCTTGAGCTCCAGCACATCGTGCAGGGTAGCGGTGGGGGCCAGATTGGAGTCGGACACGACATAGCCGGCCTTGTAGCTCTTGACGCGGCGCACCATGGCAGCCTCGTTCTCGATGCTCTGGGAGCCATAGATGAAGGAGACGCCGCCCTGACGAGCCAGTGCAATGGCCAGCTTATCGCCGGAGACCGACTGCATGATGGCGCTGATCATGGGGATGTTCATTTCCAACGGGCACTCTTCCTGACCCTTGCGGTACTTGACCAGCGGGGTCTTGAGGCTGACAGCAGTGGGAACATTTTCTGCAGAGGAATAGCCGGGCACCAGCAGATACTCGCCAAAGGTGCGGGAGGGTTCTTCATAGAAATAAGCCATAGTCAAACTCCTTTTCTCTTATCGCAGCATGAAGCATTCTACAACAAAATCATTCATGTTTGAGCCATCTAAATTGATTGTATATACTTTACCACACTCGGCCTCAGAATACAAACCCCTGCCGCGCCAAACTTTGAAACTGTCCTTTTGAGAAAAACAGGCAAAATGCCCACCAAAACCGCGCAAGGTCATACTTTTTGACGATTCCGGCGGTTTTCGGCATGCAAAAAAGCTCGTCCGGGTCACGGACGAGCTTTTTTGCACACGAAGCGGGACATCGCCTGTGCGGCACACGGAGCACAGACTGTGAAGGAGTTCCAGTCGGAGGAGGAGGCCCGGTGCCCGATATCCCAAAAAACAAGAAGAAAAAGATTTCACACACAGCCAGGGGATCTCGGCCCTTGCTGTAACCATATTGTAACTCTTTTGATACTATTTTGCAATAGGGTTTTGTCATTTTTCTGTAACTTATTTTGTGAACTTTTTATGACCCGATCTTCAGATAGCACTCAAAGCTGGTGCGGCCGTCGTGGCGGCCCTGCACATACCACCCCTCTTCCGAGGGTGCGTACAGCAGTTCCACCGTGTCCCCCATGGGGATCTCCCGGTGGTAGTTCACGGCGGCAAAGGTCACCGGGCCCGCCTGCAGCACCTCCGGCGGCAGAGCGTCGCAGGCAAGATCCAGATAATAGGCGTTGTTGATGTGGCCGTTCAGGTCGCACAGCGAATAGCTGGCCCTGCACTCCCCTGCCGACGTCAGCTCTTTGCACCGGTGGGTGTGCAGGGACAGCTCCCCTTCCACCGTCTCATTCCAGAAATTTTCCACGGTCCAGTTCGGTTCCCGCATGATGTGGCCGCCGGTCAGGTCCACCAGGATCCAGCGGCAGTCCACCGTGGCCACCAGCTTCCCGGCGGCATCCGTGACCGTAGTGATGCGCTTGATGGCACCCCGGCGGCTGTGCTCAGCGCGGGTGGTCAGGGTGAGCGCCTCGGTGCGGCGGGGTACCCGCACAAACTGCAGGGCCTGCTTGCCCACCAGAAACGCCACGTTGTGGTCCTGGAAAAACTTGTCATCCATGCCAAAGGCACGGGCGTGGTCGGCAGATACCTGCTCCACATAGCGCAGCAGGGCGCTGGGCTTGAGCAGGCTGCGGAAGTCCGCATCCGCATTGAGCACCGTTGCGGTCTCGGTGTAAAAATTGGGCTCCATAATGTTCCTTTCCCATCCAAAATGATTTCAAAAAGGCCCCGCTCTCTCCATCGTCTGCGGCAGCAGCAGATCCGAGAGGGCGGGGCCGTCTGTTTAATACTGGTTGCGGCTCTTTTTGCGCAGTTTGCGCCAGATGTTGAAGCAGGCCAGCGCCACCATGGCGGCCAGCAGCGACAGGAACAGCAGGCTGCTGCCGCCCTCGTCGTAGCTCTTCATCTCGCTCCACTTCACGTCCAGCTCGCTGTTCACGTCATCGCTCAGAGCGGTGAACACCCGTTCCTTCGCGGCAAGTTCTTCCGGCGGATAAGCGATCTCGCTGTCGCGCAGGTCCTCGTCCAGCACCTCCCGCACCGACTCCATAGGAGTGGTGTAGCCGATGTACTCGGCGTTTGCCTTGCCGATGTCCGTCTCACACATGAAGTTGATGAACATTTCGGCGGCTTCCTGGTGCTCACTCGTGGCGGGGATGGCCATGCAGTCCACCGACAGCACACTGCCCTCCTCCGGGAACACCCAGGCAAGGTCAGGGTTATCGTCGATCATGGTGATGGCGTCGCCGGAGTAGTACACGCCGACGGCTGCCTCACCGCCGATCATTTTATCAAAGATCTCATCCATGACGTAGGCCTGCACCAGCGGCTTCTGAGCCTTGAGCTCTTTCACCACCTCGTCCACTTCTTCCGTGGACTGGGGGTTGATGTCATGGCCGCTCTTGAAGGCCGCAATGGCGTAGGCGTCGCGGCTGTTGTTGAACATCAGGATGTTGCCGGCATACTGTTCATCCCACAGGTCCGCCCAGCTGGTGGGTGCCTTGTCCACCATCGTGGTGTTGTAGATGATGCCGGTGGTGCACAGCATGTAGGGCACCGTATAGGCGTTCTGGGGGTCGTAATCCGGGTTGCGGTATTCCGCGTCGATCTTCTGGAAGTTGGGGATGTTGTCGTAGTTGAGGGGCTTGAGCATCCCTTCTGCGATCATCTTGGCCACCATGTAATCCGACGGGATCACCACATCGTAGTCCGCCGCACCGGATTTCAGCTTGGCGTACATGGACTCGTTGGAATCGAAGGTGGTGTAGTTCACCTTGATGCCGGTCAGGTCCTCAAAGGCGGACACCACGTCCAGGCTGTCGTCCGAGCCGTTGGAGATGTACTCACCCCAGTTGTAGACGTTCAGAGTCATGTTCTGGCCCTCGAAGCGGGTCCAGTCGTAATCGCCGGACACCGAAACGTCCTCATTCACCTCAATGGTGTCTGCCGCAAAGGCCGGCAGCGTGCAGCACACCGCCAGCGCCAGCGTGAGCAGCAGAACGGCAAAACGTTTCATCACACGCCCTCCCCTCTCAGCGCCTTCTGGTCGCGGCGATAGCTGCGGCTTTCCATGGCGTTGGAAATCAGAATGATGCACAAGATCACCACAAACATGATGGTGGACAGTGCGTAGATCTCCGGGCTGACCTTCTTGCGGGTCATGGAGTAGATGGCGATGGGCAGCGTTTCCACGGTGCCGCAGTTGAAGTAGGAGATCATGAAATCGTCGATGGAGTAGGTCAGGCAGATCAGGAAGGCCGACAGGATGGCCGGGCTGATCTCCGGCAGGATGACCTTGAAGAAGGCCTGCTTGGGGTTGCAGCCCAGATCCAGAGCCGCCTCATACAGCTTGATGTCCAGCTGCTTGAGCTTGGGGCTCACGTTGAAGATGACATACGGCACATTGAAGGCAATGTGGGCGATGAGCAGCGTCGGGAAGCCCATAATGGTGTCCGGCAGCCAGGAGACGCCCTCGGCAAAGCGCTGGTAAGCCACGAACAGCAGCATGAGCGAGATGCCGGTGATGATCTCCGGGTTGACCACCGGGATGTAGGTGATGTTGGTCACCAGCAGGCGGCTGCGGCGGCTCATGGACGCGATGCCCAGGCTGGCCGCCGTGCCCAGCACTGTGGCGATGACGGCGGACAGCAGTGCCACCTCAATGGACACCCACAGTGCATGCAGGATGGACGCATTGTGGAACAGGCTGCTGTACCACTTTAAGGTAAAGCCGGTGAACAGCGAATAGCCCTTGCTCTGGTTGAAGCTGAACACGATCATGTAGGCAATGGGCAGATACATGAAGCAGAAGAACAGAATGACGTAGGCACGCTGCATCAGGCGGAGATGTTTTGTTTTCATCAGGACACACCCTCCATCTCGTCCTCGTCAAAGCTGGACGTAAAGCTCATGCACAGCAGCACGATGATCATCAGCACCAGGCTCATGGCGGAGCCCACGTTCAGGTTGTAGCTGTTGCCAAGGAACTGCATTTCGATCAGGTCGCCGATCAGCAGGTTGGAACCGCCGCCCAGCATCCGGCTGATGACGAAGGTGGACACTGCCGGCACAAATACCATGGTGATGCCGGTGCTGATGCCGGGCACGCTCATGGGGATGAGCACCCGCAGCAGGGTCTTGGTGGTGTTGGCCCCCAGGTCCTGGGCTGCCTCCACGAGGCTCTGGTCGATCTTGGTCATGCTGGTGTACAGCGGCAGGATCATATAGGGCACATAGTTATACACCATGCCCAGCACCACCGCACCGGAGGTGTTGAGTATATTGAAGGGGCCAAGGCCGAACACGCCCAGAACAGCGTTCACCGGGCCGTTGATGCTGAGCAGGCCCATCCATGCGTAGGTGCGCAGCAGAAAGTTCATCCACATGGGCAGCATCACCAGCATGAGCATGATGTGCTGCTTGTTCACCCGCAGGCGGGACAGAAAATAGCCGATGGGGAACGCCAGCACCAGGCAGATGACCGTGGCGATGAGGGCCAGCAGCAGGCTGCGGGCAAACACCGAACCGTAACCGCTGATGGAAGCCAGATTTTCCATGGTGAACGCGCCGTTGCCGTCGGTAAAGGCGTAATACACCACAATGAGCAGCGGCACCACCGTGAACAGGGTCATCCATACAAAGTACGGATAGGCCAGCTTCTTGTCATAAATCTTCATGGCGCATCACCCCTCGCTCCGTGCCATGATGTGGATCTCGTTGGGGCCGATGCGCATGCCGATGGTCTCGCCGGGGGTACAGGCGCGGGTGGAATGGATCAGCCACTCGCGGCCCTCGCACTCCACATGCATTTCAAAGTGCACGCCCTTGAAGATGACGTCGTTGACCACGCCCACCAGCTGGCCTTCCACCGGGGAGACCACCTCGATGTCCTCGGGGCGCACCACGACCTGCACGCTCTGCTCCCGGGCAAAGCCGCGGTCCACACAGGGGAAGTCCACGCCGGAGAAGGACACCAGGAAGTCCTTGTGCATCACACCGTCCACGATGTTGGAATCGCCGATGAAGTCTGCCACAAAGGCGTTCTTCGGCTCGTTATAGATGTCCTCCGGGGTGCCGATCTGCTGCACCTTGCCGCCGTTCATGACCACAACGGTATCGGACATGGTCAGGGCTTCTTCCTGATCGTGGGTGACATAAATAAAGGTAATGTTCATTTCGCGCTGCAGGCGCTTGAGCTCCAGCTGCATTTCCTTGCGCAGCTTGAGGTCCAGTGCGCCCAAAGGCTCGTCCAGCAGCAGGATCTCCGGTTCGTTGACCAGGCTGCGGGCGATGGCCACGCGCTGCTGCTGGCCGCCGGACATCTGGCTGATGCTGCGGCGCTCAAAGCCCTTCAGGCCCACGACCTCCAGCATGTTGCGCACCTTGCGGCGGATGGTCTCTTCGTCCATCTTCTTCAGGCGCAGGCCGAAGGCCACGTTCTCGAACACGTTCAGGTGCGGGAACAGCGCGTACTTCTGGAAAACGGTATTCACCGGGCGTTTGTAGGGCGGCACACCGGTAATGTCCTGGCCCTTGAGCAGCACCTTGCCGGAGTTGGGCTCCAGAAAGCCTGCGATCAGGCGAAGGGTGGTGGTTTTGCCGCAGCCGGAGGAGCCCAGCAGCGTCACAAACTCTTTGTCATGGATGTCGAGGTTCAGCCCATCCAGAATGCGCTGACCATCAAATTCCACCACGATATCCCGCAGTGAAACGATCACCGAGTTGTCCATTTTTTACAATATCCTCCTTATAACTCAGATACGAAAAAAGACAGGGCCTGTGCCCCATCCTTCTCCCGCATCAGGGTGACCCAGCCCTGCACAACATCCATGACGACCGTAATATTGCGCAGTTATTCTGCCCTGTCATGGCTTATCATAAACAATCCGGGGGCAAATGTCAATCACTCTGTCGAGGTTTGCCGAAACTTTACAGAGACCATAAAAAAATCCTGCGCCGCAGCGGTTTTTTCGCCGGGCGCAGGATGGATTTTTTTCGCCGTTCAGGCCGCTGTCAGCGCGTCGGCCGTCTGGGTCACGGCCTGCACGATGCTGCCGTCCACTGCATAGATGGAATCATCGCCTTCCACCATCAGGTAATATCCATCGGTGCCGCTGGCATAGGTGAGGGTCTTTGTTCCGTCGGCCGTGGTCACCTGTACCACGGCCAACGGGGCATCAAAGCCGCAGGCCGCCGGGTCCGCGCCGTCGGCGGGGGTGATCTGGCCGGACACATAGCTGCTCAGGGCCGAGAGCATGCTCCGCACCTTGTCCTGATCCAGGTCCGTGTCGGCATCTCCGGCAAAGCGCCACACCGTCTCGTAGGAAGCCGAATCCGCCTCGTCTCCGTCCCCTGCCAGCTTGGAACCGGCAGTCAGCGAGACTTTTTCCCCGCTGGCCAGCGTATACGCCACCTGCTCCACATCCGACGCGGCAAAGCCCGCCGGGCTGAAGCTGCCGAACAGCCCGGCCTTATCGTAGGCAAAGCAGGCCGTCCGGCTGGCGTCCACGGTATACAGGGCGGTGTCTCCGTCCTTCTGCACATAGCGGTCGCCGGTGACGGTGTTGCTGCTGCCAAATGTCAGGGTGGTGGTCTGCCCGGCCGCCGTGACCGTTACAGTCAACTCCGGCGCGTCAAAGCCGTAGTCCTCCCCGGCCTGCGCGTCCAGCTGCCGCTTTGCATGGAGGGACGAAAGCGCTGTGACCATGGTATTGCAGGCGCTCTCGTCCAGATGGTAGTCCGAGTCCTCCGCCAGCGTCCAGCTGCCGTCCGTATCGTCCAGCGTGAGGGTCTGCCCGTTGTAGGTGTAGGTGATGCGGCTCAGGTCAGCGGTAGAGAAAGAGCACAGCGGGATGGTACCATCGGCCGCCGCACTGGAAGCGGCTTCCTCTGCGGCAGTGCTGCGGTTCAGGGCCCAGAGCGCCAGCCCCAGCACTGCGATCACCGCCGCAAGCACCGCAAGGGTGCGTCGTTTTGCGTTCATGGCAGCCTCCTTATCGGCGGCGGCGCAGCAGCACCACCACGGCACCGGCTACGAGCACGGCGGCAGGCAGAACGAACACCAACACCAACCCCAGGGTCGTGGCCTGCGAAGCTGCCACCGTGATAGGCTCGGCTTCCAGCGCCTTGGTGTCGATGAGCAGGCCGCTGTCATCCCCGGCCAGCGAAACGGCACAGCCCTGCAGGAAGGTGCGGTTGCCGGGAATGGACTGATACACCTGTTCGTTGTCCACATTCGGGCAGCCGATCCAGATCACTTCCGCCCCGGTGTTGTCGTTGCATGCCCAGGCGGCCAGTGTAAAGGGGCCGTCGGTGTCGCCGCTCTCCTTTTCGGTAGTTGCGGCGTTGTTAACGTCCTGCTTGCTGTAGGACTGCTCCGAGGTGTTGAGCAGGGGTTCCGCGGTCACATCCTCCGTCTCGGTCAGCACAAGACCCTGTGCCACCGAGAGCATCACATGGGTGTCCTTGTTCACGCCGTTCAGGGCCGCGCTCTCCTCCGTGGCGCCGTAATCCGGGAACAGGGAGTACGGGTAGCCGTACAGCGAATGGCCGGAGTCACCTTCCACCACGATGCCCGGCTCCCGCGACAGGCCGAACTCTGCCATCAGGGCGTCCAGATTGGGGGTCTCGTCGTAGATATTGGTGGTCAGCAGCATCTTGCCGCCCTCGTTCAGGTAGTTCTGCAGCATGGACGCCTCGTCCACCAGTCCGTCATCCGACGCAAGATCCGACGTGGGTGCGTTGATGATCAGCAGGCTGCAATCCTCCGGGATCTCGCTGGTCAGCAGGTCCAGCGGCTGCAGGGTGATGTTCTGGGCGTTCAGCGCCTCGGTGAGGGAGCTGGTCAGGGCCTGTTCCCCATGGTTCGTGGTATAGTAGGCCACCCGGGCGTCGCCGCTGGTGAGTTTATAGATGGCGGCTGTGATCTGCTTCTCGCCGCCAAAGGTCACATCGGCACTGCCAGTGGTGTAATAGTCGGAGTAGTCATATTCGTACAGATCGGCGGCATCCAGCACCACGCTGTCCTCCCCGCTGGTCACGATCAGGCTTCCGGTGGATGCATTTTCGGCCCCGTACTGCGCCGCAAAGGTCGGGTAAAGGGTCGGGTCCTTCTGCTCCCAATGGATATGGCTGCTTTCGGCGGCGTAATGGTCCAACAGCTTCGTGATGATGGCATCTTCGCTGCCCGTCTCGCACAGATAATAAATGGTCACATCCTGCTGCAGGCTTTGTGCCAGCTGCACCGAGCTGTCGCCCAGGGTGTACATCTTGCCCTCCGAAAGGTCAAACTCAGTGTATTTGGATGGAAGTGCCCGCACCACCAGATTGACCAGCACCGCCAGCAGGATGGCAGCCGCCAGAATGGCGGTGGAGTACACCCCACTGCGGAATACCTTGCCGTTGACCGGCCGGTTTTTTCTGTTTTTCATTGTTGTGCCCTCCCCTCAGTTCCAGCGGCGTTTTTCCAGTTCCTGCACGGTAAAGAACAGGAACAGCACCGTCACGGTGAGATAGTACACCAGTGTGGGGATGGAAAAATTGCTGTTGACGAATTCCTCAAAGGGAGCAAACAGGCACAGTGCGCTCAGCACAGCGCTGAAGCCCTCGGTCAGCCAGCTGCTGCGCAGCAGGAACAACACCGTGAGCGCCGCACAGCACCCGGCAAAGGTCAAACACCCCAGCGTGAAGCTGCGGCTGCGCAGGCCCGCCACCACACTGAGCACCGCGGCCAGTGCGGTGAACAATGCCAGCGCCACGGCACTGCCGGTGGTGAACATCCTGCGCAGGCTGGGCATCAGATAGGCCAGCAGCAGCGCCGCCGCTCCGGCCACCGCCGCGATGATCTGGTTTTCGGTCAGGCTGGACAGGAACACCCCGATGGCAATGGCGGCGCAGCCCAGCAGATAGTAGCACAGCAGCGCCGCGAAATTGGCCAGCGTACTGGCAGCGGTCGCCCCCAGTGCCTGCAGGGTCAGGATCATGACTGCGTCCACCACGCAGGGCAGCGCAAACACCACGCATAGGGCAAAGAACTTGCCCAGCACGATGCCCGTCACCGGCACCGGACTGGTGAGCAGGAGCTGGTCGGTGCGGGTGCGGCGTTCCTCTGCAAAGGAACGCATGGTCAGCACCGGAAAATAGAACAGCAGCATAAAAATGGTGTTGTACAGCGTATAGTAGCCAAAGTCCGGCAGGCCGTAGCCCAGGTTCAGCGCCACAAAATAGATGGCCGATGCCACCAGCAGAAAGGCGGTGAGTACATAGCCGATCATTCCATGGAAGCAGCTGCGGACTTCCCGTTTGAAAATTGCGAACATCGGTCATTCTCCTTTCGGTTCGGTTTCCGGTTCTTCCGGCACATCGGCGGTTTCCCCGGTCAGAGCCAGGAACACTTCCTCCAGGCTGCGGTTCTCCGCCGTCAGCTCCAGCACCGTGCACCCCGCCTCCGAAAGGGCGTGGGACACCTCGGCGCGGTGGTCGGTGGTGTCGGCAGTCTCCGCAGTAAAGGTCACCTCGCCGTCTGCTTTGCTGACCAGCTGCACTCCGGTAATACCCGGCACAGCTTCCACGACCGGCAGCACCGTATCGCTGCTGCCCAGCGCGGTAACACGCAGGCGGATGCCGGGGCTCAGCTTCTCACTCAGCTGCTCCGGAGTGCCCTCGGCCACTAATTTTCCCTTGGAGAGGATCAGCACCCGGCTGCACACCGCCTGCACCTCGCTGAGGATGTGGCTGGACAGGATGACCGTGTGGGTCTTGCCCAGTTCCCGGATCAGTTTACGGATGCCGATGACCTGCGCCGGGTCCAGGCCGACGGTGGGCTCATCCAGAATGATCAGCTGCGGGCTGCCCAGAAGAGCCTGCGCAATGCCCACGCGCTGGCGGTAGCCCTTGGACAGGCTGCGGATGAGCCGGGGCATCACCTGATCCAGCCCGGTGCGCCGGGCGGCCTGCTGCACCTGCTCGCGGCGCTGGGCTTTTTTGACCCCCTTGAGCTCGGCCGCAAAGTCCAGATATTCCTGCACGGTCATTTCCGGGTACAGCGGCGGCTGCTCCGGCAGGTAGCCCACACAGGCTTTGGCCTGCTGCGCCTGCTCCGGCAGGGAAAAGCCTGCCACCTTCACTTCCCCGCCGGTGGGGGCCAGGTAGCTGGTCAGGATGTTCATAATGGTGGATTTGCCCGCGCCGTTGGGGCCCAGCAGCCCATACACCTGCCCGTCTGCCACGGAAAAGGTCAGATCCCGGATGGCCGGATGGCTGCCATAGTTCTTGCTCAGATGCGATACTTCGACCACAGCAATACGCTCCTTCTCGGTTGATTTAATGCTGGTTTATTTTAGACGGAAATTGTGTTCAAATTGGGGCAAACCTGTGTGGAAAGCAAAAACAATTCCGCCCCGAAACGCAAAAAAGCGCCGCCTCCCGAAGGAGACGGCGCTGGAAAAGCCTGTAATTACTTATTACGGCCAAAGCGCTTGTTGAAGCGCTCAACACGTCCGCCGGTGTCGACCAGCTTCTGCTTGCCAGTGTAGAAGGGGTGGCACTTGGAGCAAACTTCGACGTGGATCTCGGGCTTGGTGGAACGAGTCTTGATGACGTTGCCGCATGCGCAGGTGATGGTGCAGTCAACGTAGTTCGGATGGATACCCTGTTTCATTCTTTTCACCTCATTTCTGGTTCTGACTTATTGGGGCCATATTTAATGTATGTGCCCATCACAACCTTCAATATCGGCTACCCCCTCGAGCGGCCTTGGAAACGATTGCCTTACTATTATAGCACTGCTTTGCAAAAAAGCAAGAGGTAATTTTGGGTTTTCCCCTGTTTTTTGGGGCAGTTGCCGCTCACCCCACCCTTTGCCGCTTATCCAGCCGCATCTTATCCGCGATCATGGCAATGAACTCGCTGTTGGTGGGCTTTCCGCGCAGGTTGTGGATGGTGTAGCCGAAGTAGCTGTTCAGGGTGTCCACATCGCCGCGGTCCCACGCCACCTCGATGGCATGGCGGATGGCGCGCTCCACCCGGCTGGCGGTGGTGCCGTTGCGCTTGGCGATCTCCGGGTACAGGCGCTTGGTCACCGCGTTGATATACTCCGGCTCGTTCATCGTGAGCAGGATGGCGTCCCGCAGAAACTGGTAACCCTTGATGTGGGCGGGCACACCGATCTGGTGCAGGATCTCGGTCACGGTGAGTTCGTCGCTGTCCACGCTGGTGTGGAGCACCCGTTTTTCCTGTCCGAGAGCCACCTTGAGCACGCGGGATGCCAGCACGTTTTCGTCAAATGGCTTGACAAAATAGTAGGCAAACCCTTCGTCCAGCAATTCCTGCACCATTTCTTCGCTCTGGAATGCACCGGTGACAAAAAAGGACGTGTGCCGCTCCCCGGCGGCATTGTAGCGCTGCTTGACCGCCAGTGCATCCAGCCCCGGCATAAAGGCGTCCAGCAGCACCACCTGCGGCCGGACGGACAGCATCTTCTGCAGGACCTTGTTCCCGTCCTTTTCCACGACCGTGACCTCCACGCCTTTCTGCTCCAGTGCTTCGCGGCAGGCCGCCGTGATCTGTGCCCCGGTATCCGACATCAAAAATCTCACTTTGTCCATGGTTGTTTCCTCCAATGTGTGCAGTTCCCTTAACACCATGGATTTTACCATATTTTTCCATACAGTTCAACGGTTTTTTATGGCAAATTTTGGCAAAGAAAATCGAACCAGCCGCTTATTTTTCGCGTACAGTGGTTTTTCAGGCTGCGTGATCTGTTTTTGCCGCCTGCTGTGCCTGTTCCAGCATGGTCTGGGCAAAGATGCCGTAGCCCCGGGTAGGGTCGTTGACCAACACATGGGTCACCGCGCCCACCAGCCGCCCGTTCTGCAGGATGGGGCTGCCGCTCATGCCCTGCACGATGCCGCCGGTTTTGGCCAGGAGTGCCGGATCGGTCACCCGCAGGATCATATTCCGGCGGGGGGCGGCGTCGTTCACCTTCTCGATGCGCACTTTGTAGGCCCGGGGCGTCTCGCCCTCGGTGGTGGCCCAGATCTCCGCTTCGCCGGGCACCACCTCCTGTGCAAAGGCCAGCTCCCGCGTTTCGCCCGGCAGCGCGGTGCGCAGGGTGCCGTAGACACCGTTCGGTCCATTGATGCCAATGCTGCCCAGCGCATGGGTGCCAAGGAATTTTCCCTTCAGCTCCCCCGGACTGCCAATGGTGCCGCTGGTGCAGCCCACAATGCTGCAGGCCACGATCTCGCCGCTGCGCAGGGCTACGCTTTCGCCGGTGTCGCTGTCGCTGATGGGGTGGCCCAGCCCGGCAAACACCCCCAGCTGCCGGTCCACAAAGGTCATGGTGCCCACCCCTGCGGAAGAATCCCGCACCCACATCCCGGCCCGCCACTGGGCGGAAGAGGCGTCCCACACCGGGGTCAGGCTGGTCTGCCGCTGTTCCCCGCTGCGGACGTACACCACCTCCACCGCGCTGCCCTGCGCCGCTTCCAGTGCCTGCTTCACGGCGTCGTTGTCCTCGGTGGCCGTGCTGCCGATGCGGATGACCCGGTCCCCCAAACGCAGCCCGGCAGCCTTGGCCGGGTTTTCCGGCCCGGCGGCGGTGTTTACATCCGAAAATCCCACCACGAGGGCACCTTCCGAGAACATCTTGACCCCGAAGGGCGTTCCGCACACGGTCACCGTCGGGCGCTCGGTGACCACCGCACGGATGGTGCGCACCGGCAGCCAGCCGCCCAGCGCCAGCGTGACCTGATAACTTCCCACCGCCCGGGTGCTGGCCACGTTGCGGCTGCCCCGCCCCCGCAAGGGCTCCACCCAGGCAAAGCGCGGCAATTGCAGCGTCTGCCCGGGCTCCAGACAGATCTCCTCCGGCAGAGCATGCCACAGCCAGCCCAGCGCCGCCGCAGCCGCCACCAGCAGGTAGACAAGCCCCATCCGCACAAGGCGCACCAGCCCCGCTCTGTGCATACGCAGTCCTCTCCTTTTTTGAAAAATTGTCTGCTATAGTATGCACCGGGCGGAGGCTGACTATAAATCCTTGCCGCGGCAATTGACTTTTTGCGGCAGAATTGCTAAACTATAGGAACCATCTATTTTGCGGGAGTGGCGGAATGGCAGACGCGCTGGTTTTAGGCACCAGTTCCCCGTGAGTGAGGGTTCGACCCCCTTCTCCCGCACCAACCCACCTCCGGGCCCTTCCGTCCGGAGGTTCTGTTTTATCCCGACGCCGTCCAAAGGAGGATCTCATGGTCTACACCATCGGTGAAATGGCAAAGATGCTGAGCGTTCCGGCATCCACCCTGCGCTACTATGACAAGGAAGGTCTGCTGCCCTTTGTGGCGCGGTCATCCGGCGGCATCCGTCAGTTCCGCGAAAGCGACATCGAGTGGCTGCGGGTGATCGGCTGCATGAAAAAAGCCGGTATGTCCATCAAGGACATCCGGCAGTATCTTGAGCTTTCCATGCAGGGCAACAACACCATTGACACCCGGCTGGCCATGTTCCGCCACCAGCGGGAGGTGCTGCAGGCCCAGATGGACGAGCTGCAGCACACCCTGCGCATGGTGGAGTACAAATGCTGGTACTATGAAACGGCGCAGGCCGCCGGTACTGTTGAAGTGCTCCGGGATATGCCGGAGGACAAAGTTCCGGAGCAGTTCCGCGCCATCCGGCAGGAACTGAAGCAGCAGCCGGAGGGCTGAGCCCTTCTCAGTGCCAGAACACGATGCCCAGTACGGCAGAAAGCAGGATCATCCCAATGGGGGATGGTGCTTTCTGCCGTATTTTTTTGTACCCGCAGTGCACCAGCCCCAGCAGCACAAACACCGCAATGGCCCGGCCGTCCGGTGCAAAGCCGCCCGCCGGGCCGGCCGTATAGCCGCCCAGCGTGGAAAGGCCCATCGTGACCGCCGTGGCCAGGATCATGGCCACCACACAGGGGCGCACCCCATCCAGCACTGCCTGTACCCCGGCGTACCGGAGCACGCTACGCAGCACCGCCGCCACCAGCAGGATGATGACAAAGGACGGCAGCACCACGCCCAGCGTAGCCACCAGTGCCCCCGGCAGCCCGGCCTGCGACGAACCGATGAAGGTGGCCATGTTCACGGCCAGCGGCCCCGGGGTGGACTCCGACACCGCAATAAAACTCAGGAATTCGCTCTCGGTGAGCCAGCCGTGGCCCAGCACCACCTCCCGCACCAGCGAGATCATGCCGTAACCGCCGCCAAAAGACAGGGTTCCGATCATCAAGAAGTTCCAGAACAGGGTCAGACAGATCATTTTGCACCCGCCTCCTTCCGCAGCTGCTGCACCCCGTACACCGCAAGGCCCGCCGCCCCGCTGAGCAGAATGTAGAAGATGGACGAAAAGGACACCGCCAGCACCGAGCAGCTCACCATGGCCAGCAGCACCGCCGCCAGGACCGCCCGGCTGAAGGCATCCTTTTTCAGGTTCTTCAGCATCTTAAGCCCCGCCGAGAGCACTAAGTAGACCACGCACACCTGAATGCCCCGGAACGCGCTGGACACCACCGACAGCTGCAAAAACTGGTCAAAGAACAGTGAGATGGCATAGATGACTGCGAAAGACGGCAGACACACCGCCAACGTGGAAGCCGCTGCGCCGGGCACCCCCTCGAGCTTGTAGCCGATGTAAGTGGCACTGTTCACCGCCATGGGGCCGGGGGTAGATTCCGCAATGGCCACCATGTCCAAAAACTCTTCCCGGGTGACCCACTGCTTTTCTTCCACGAATTCATGTTCCAGCAGGGCCACCATGGCATAGCCGCCGCCAAAGGTAAACGCTCCAATTTTAAAAAATGTCGCAAAAAGCGCCCGCGTTCTGGTCTGTTTCATGTCTGTCACCTCTCCGGCCCCCATTCTAACACAGCTCCCTGCAAAAGAAAAGAGGCCAGCACAACGCAGCGGCGCAGGCTTGCATCCTGCGCGCGACTGTGGTATGCTTGATGCCAGAAAAAAGGGAGTCCGCGCAAAGCGGGCTGAGAGTGGGCTGCATCGCCCTGACCTGTGACCTGATTTGGATCATGCCAACGTAGGGAGATCATGTTCTGTGATTTTGTGCGGAGCTGCCCCCTGCCGGGCATCTCCGCATTTTTATTGTAAGGGAGTTTTACTGTATGAAAACCGCTTTGACCATTGCCGGCAGCGATTCCAGCGGCGGTGCCGGCATCCAGGCCGACATCAAGACCATGACTGCCAACGGCGTGTTTGCCATGAGCGCCATCACCGCCCTGACGGCCCAGAACACCACCGGTGTCACCGATATTTTTGAGACCACGCCCCGCTTTCTGGCAGAGCAGCTGGATGCCATCTTCACCGACATCTACCCGGATGCCGTCAAGATCGGAATGGTGAGCTCTGCCGAGCTCATCGACACCATTGCCGAAAAGCTGCATGCTTACGAGGCAAAGCACATCGTGGTGGACCCCGTGATGGTGGCCACTTCCGGCTCCAAACTGCTGCGGGACGACGCTGTGCAGGCCCTGACCGCCAAGCTGCTGCCCATGGCCGAGGTGCTCACTCCCAACATCCCGGAGGCCGAGATCCTGTCCGGCATGACCATCTCCGACGCCGCCGGCATGGAGGCTGCCGCAAAGGCCATCAGCGAGAAATACGGCTGCGCCGTGCTGTGCAAGGGCGGCCACCAGATCAACGACGCCGACGACCTGCTGTGGCGCAGCGGCACCGGCAAATGGTTCCACGGCAAACGCATCGCCAACCCCAACACCCACGGCACCGGCTGCACCCTGTCCAGCGCCATTGCTTCCAATCTGGCCAAAGGCTGCGATCTGGACACCTCGGTGGAGCGGGCCAAGGCCTACATTTCCGGCTGCCTGTCCGCCATGCTGGATCTGGGCCACGGCTCCGGCCCCATGGATCATATGTTTGCTCTGAAAGGAGAGTTTGTGGATGGCTGAGATGCCTTTTGTTTCCTCCCTGGTGCAGGAGGATCTGCCGGTGTGGCAGCAGTGCCTGGACACCGAATTCCTGCGCAGGATGGAGGACGGCACTCTGGACGAAGCCTGCTTCAAGGGTTACATCGTGGAGGACAGTCTTTACCTGCGGGAATACGCCAAGGTGTTTGCCTGGGGCATGACCAAGGCCCGCACCATGGAGACGCTGCGCAATTACTACTCCCTGCTGGGCTTTGTGCAGGAGAGCGAGGATGTGACCCGTCTGCACTATCTGGAGCAGTTTGGCCTGTTGGAAGCCGACTTGCAGGCCTTGCCCCTGCGGCCGGAGAACCGCGCCTATGTGGACTGCATGATCAACGCCGCAAAAAACGGCGAGGGAGAGGCCGAATGCATCATGGCCTGCCTGCCCTGCATGCTGAGCTACGGCTGGATCTTCCAGAAAATGCTGGACCGCTCCCCTGCCGTGCGGGACACCCTCTACGGCCCGCTGGTGCAGGACTACGCCGGTCCCGGCTATGCGGACGCCTGCCGCGCCTGGGCCGCCTATGCGGAAAAGGTGTGCACCGGCCTGTCGCCGGAGCGCGCCGCCCGCTGCCGCGCCATCTTCCACGACTGCTCGGTGCATGAGCTGCATTTCTGGGAAATGTCGGCCAAGCCCCGCACGGATCTCTGATTTTTCTGCATTTACGGCTGCTGCACCGCTCCGGGCACCCTGGGCGGGCGGCGGCCGTTTATTTTGCGGTTGCAATTTGCGGCATGGTTTTTTATAATAGAAGTAATTGTGCGGCGGCTGTGAGCCCTGCACCGGAAAGGACCTTTGCAACCATGATCTTTGTGCCCCTGCTGCATTACTTCAAGTGCAAGAACACCTACAGCGGCAACGAATACGGCCTGCGCTATCGGCTCACCCCGGGCAAGCGCAGCGTACCGGACCCGGAGGGCGGCGAGGGTGCCGTGAAGGAGGAGAGCATCCTGACGGTGGACTACTGGCCGGACCCCTGGACCCTGGAAATGACCGACCCGGCCCTGCGCCGACAAGAAATTTTTCCGCTGACCGACGAGGGCCGCGCCGCCGCCGCAAGCTGTCTGGAGGACGCCTTCAACGCCGACCCGGAACGCTGGAAGAACTGCCCCGACATGATGGACTGCGACCCCTGGACGCCGCCCGCACCGGAACCCGAAGAAGAAGCAGAGACGAGGAACGCATGATCTACCGTTTGAAAGAACTCCAAGGCGATACCATCGCGGTGCCGCAGCTGGTATTTTCCAAGCTGGGCATCGCCGAAGAATACAACGTCCGGGTGGCTTTGTATGTACTGGCCACCGGCATCACCGACCCGGACAAGATCTGCGCAGACCTCAAGCTGCGCAGCCGCATCAGCGCCGAAAGTGCCCTGTCCTTCTGGGCCGGTGCCGGGCTGCTGGAACGCTACGAGGAAAACGCGGCCCCGGGTGCCGAGCCCAGTGCCCCCGCCCCCATGACCTGGGCCGAGATCGCCGCCGCCAGCCGCACCGACCCCATGATCTCCAGCCTGATCGACTGCGCCCAGACCGGCTTTGCCCGCCCGCTGACCCACCGCGAGATGGAAAAACTGGTGAACCTGTATGTGCAGGAGGGTTTTGCGCCGGAGACTGTGATGCTGTGCGTGGCCTATGTGGCCAGCTGCGGCAAGCGCACCATGGCTGCCGTGGTGCATGAGCTGAAGGTCTGGCGCACCGAGGGCGTGGAGACCGGCGAGCAGGCCGACGCCCACCTCAAGCTGCTGGCCCTGCGCCGGAGCCGGGAACAGTACGTCAGCGGCCTGCTGGGCATCTCCACCGACGAGCTCACCCTGGGCGGCCGCAAGGCCATTGCCCGCTGGTACGAGGTGTACGGCTACGATGACGCCATGGTACAGGAAGCTGCTGTGCAGGCAGGCCCCAAGCGGGACCTGTGGTACTGGAACAGCATCCTGAAAACCTGGAACGCCAAGGGCCTGCGCACCATCCACGACGTGCGCGGCCCGGTGGCCGATGCCGGAGCCAGCCGGAACATCCGGGTGGACCGTGAAGCCCCCAGCGGCAACGATTTTCTGGGCAACAGCAGCCTTTCCGCGTCGCTCAACCGGCTCAAAAAGCGCTCCAACACATAACACGAGGTTACCCATATGCGTACCAAAAACGAACTGTATCAGGAAGCTTTGCGCACCGTAGCCGCCCGGCGGCAGATGGCCCGCGCCCGTGCCGAGGATGCCCGCGCGGAGGCAGAGGCCGCCGTGCCCGCCCTGCGCCATGCCGAGGATGAAGTACGGGTGCGGGGTCTGCGCTGTGCACTGGCCGGTGCTTCCGGCAAGGACCGCACCGAGGCCGCTGCCGCGCTGGCCGATGCCCGGCAGAAGCTGACCGCCCTGCTGGCGGCCAGCGGGCGGCCTGCCGACGCGCTGGAGCCGAAATTCAGCTGCAAGCTGTGCCAGGACACCGGCACGGTCAACGGCCGCACCTGCAGCTGTGTGCACAAGGTCATGCAGCAGCTGCGCCGACAGGAGATCGAGCAGCTGTCCAGCCTGTCCATTTCCAGCTTTGACACCATGGAGCTGCGCTACTATCCCAACACGATGGACACTCAAAACGGTGTGAACGTCCGCGCCTATATGGGCCGCCTGCTGGACGGCCTGAAGCAGTATGCCGAGGATTTTTCCCCCACCGAGAGCGAAAGCCTGATGCTCATCGGCAACGCGGGCCTGGGCAAGACCCACGCTGCGCTGGCCATTGCGGGCCTTGTGCTGGAACAGGGCCACGATGTGATCTATGTTTCCAGCCCGGATTTCTTTGGCAAGATCGAAGTTTCCCGCTTTGACCCCTCCGGTGATGCCGACACTCTGCTGCGCACCGCCTCCACCGCCGACCTGCTGATCCTGGACGATCTGGGCACCGAGTTCGTCACGCCCTACTTCATCACGGTGTTCTACAGCCTGCTGAACAACCGTCTGGGTGCCGGGCTGCCCACCATCATCACCACCAACATCACCGACGGTGCCCTGCTGGAAAAACGCTATACCGAAAAAATTTCCAGCCGCCTGTCGGCGTTCATTCCCTTCCGCTTCCTAGGTGAGGACATCCGCCCCCAGAAAGCGGCGGAATAAACCACAAAAAGGATCCCCCGCCGGGTGCAGCTGCCTCCGGCGGGGGATCTTTGACGTTATACCGTTTTGCTCTCAGAATTCCAGCGCCGGGCTCACCTCATTGCGGCGCTGTGCCTGCACGATGCAGTCTTTGTCCGGCACCACGCCCGCTGCGCCCAGCGTATTGAACACCGTCTGCAGGGCAAGTGCCGGAGTGTTGTTCTCCTGCGAGAGATGGCACAGGGCAAAGCGCTTGCACCCTTCCTGAATGAGCTCCAGCAGTTTTGCCGAGCACTCGTCGTTGGACAGATGCCCCCGGGCGCTCTCAATGCGGGACCGTAAGTAGTAGGGGTAAGGGCCGCTGCGCAGCATGTGCAGGTCGTAGTTGCTCTCCAGCGCCACCAGGTCGCATCCGGCAAGGGCCTCGTGCACCGGGGGCGTCAGCACGCCAAGGTCGGTGGCGATGGTCATGGTCTTGCCGTCCGGGGTGTGGATGCGGTAACCCACACAGGGCACATCATGGCTGGTGGGGAAAGACTGCACCCCAAATGCGCCCACGTCCTCTTCCCGGCCCTCCAGCGTGTTCAGTTCACAGCTGGGCGGCACGATGCCGTTGGCATCCAGAAAATCCAGCGTGTCGGCCGCGCCGTACACCGGCAGCGGGTTCTTTTTGAGGAAGGTGGACAGCCCCTTGACGTGGTCGCTGTGCTCATGAGTGACCAGAATGCCGTCGCAGTCGCTGACGGCAAGGCCCAGCGCCTTGAGCGCTGCCGAGGTGGTGCGCACCCCCTTGCCCATGTCCACGATCAGGTACCGGCTGCCGCAGCGCACCACGCTGCTGTTGCCGGAAGAGCCGGAATACAATGAGATGAATTCTGCCATGAAAAACCTCTTACTGCTCATGAAAACAGCCCGCCGCAGAATACGGCAGGCTGTTGTTTTTGTTCAGACTTGCTGTGGTTACAGGGCCTGCTCCAGCGCGGCGGGCACACGGTCCACCTTGCTGATGTCGGCACCCAGGCCGCGCAGCTTTTCCACGATGTTCTCGTAGCCGCGCTCAATGTGGCCGATCTCCTCGATCTCGCTGGTGCCGTCTGCCATCAGGGCAGCCACCACCATAGCGGCACCGGCACGCAGGTCCAGCGCACGCAGCGGAGCCGGGCTGAGCTTTTCCACGCCCTCGAACACGGCCACCTGACCGTCCACCTGCACGCTGGCACCCATCTTGCGCAGCTCGTCCACATAGCGGAAGCGGTTGTCCCACACGCTCTCGGTGACGGTGCTGGTGCCCTTGGCCACGCTCAGCAGCACACCCATCAGGGGCTGCATGTCGGTGGGAAAACCGGGATGCGGCATAGTGTTGATCTTCAGGGGCAGGATGTCGCCGGTACGGCGTACCCGCACGGCATCGTCGAACTCTTCCACCTCGGCACCGGCACGGCGCAGCTTGGCGGTAATGGGCTCCAGATGCTTGGGGGTCACGTTCTTGATCAGCACATCGCCGCCGGTGGCAGCGGCCGCCACCATGTAGCTGCCGGCCTCGATCTGGTCCGGGATGATGCTGTAGGTGCAGCCATGCAGCTTTTCCACACCGCGCACCTTGATCACATCGGTGCCGGCACCGCGCACGTCGGCACCGCACATGTTCAGGAAGTTGGCCAGGTCCACTACATGGGGCTCCTTGGCGCAGTTTTCCAGAATGGTCTGGCCCTTTGCCATCACAGCGGAGAGCATGCCGTTCATGGTAGCGCCCACACTGACCTTATCAAAGAAGATGTGTGCGCCGTTGAGCTCCTTGGCACGCACCGTGATCATGCCGTAGTCCACGCTGTCCTCGGCACCCAGGGCACTGAACACCTTGAGGTGCTGGTCGATGGGGCGGGGGCCCAGGTTGCAGCCGCCGGGCATGGCCACCTGCGCCCGGCCAAAGCGGGACAGCAGAGCGCCCAGGAAGTAGTAGCTGGCACGCATCTGACGGGACAGATCGTCCGGCACGTTGGTGCCGGTCAGATGGGTGGTGTCGATCTCGTAGGTGTTGCGGTTGAGCATCTTGACCTGCGCGCCCAAGGTGCTCAGGATCTTCAGGCTCACCGCCACATCACTGATATCCGGCAGATTTTCGATCACACAGACATCCGCTGCCAGAATGGTAGCAGGCAGAATGCCGACCGCCGCATTCTTTGCACCGGAAATGGTGACCTCGCCGTGCAGGGGCTTGCCGCCCGTAATAACAAATTTCTCCACTTTTATGATCTCCTTGTCAAAGGCCTGTGCCACAGGCCTGTTAAGGTTCCTGAAAGCATTCATATCCGCTGCCTGTGCCCGTCCTGTGTACAAAGCCAACAAAGCCCGCGCACAATTACAGCTATCTTATTATACACAAATTACACAAAAAAGCAAAGCCCCGATTGTACGAGTTCCATTATTTTCTGTTTTGCCCAGAATCCGTTCCGATATTCTGAAAATTTGTCTCTTTTTTTCAAGATTCCGACACATTCCGGCGGTCAGACGCCGGAATGTCACATTTTACCACACCTGATCCTCACTGCGGGTCTCCTTGATCCAGCCCAGCTGATAGGCCGTTACCAGCTGTTTGAGATCGTGCACCCGCTCCCGCAGCACCTCGCCCTCGTCGGTGTCCTCCACGAGGATGCGGTGGTTCTCGGTCTCCAGAATGTTTTTCTGGGAAATGATATCCAGGTTTTCACTCACCGCCTTTTCGGCACTCTCAAAGGGTTGGTGGGTGCGCAGCGACATGGAGCGGCTGGAATACACCAGTGTGTAGCCCGCAATGCCGGTTTTTTCGTGGTAGGCACGACAGAACCCACCGTCGATTACCACCAGACGGCCGCCGCCCTTGATGGGGCTCTCGCCGTTCTTTTCCCGCACGGGGACGTGGCCGTTGACGATGTGGCTGGTACCCGGCAGGCCGAACTCCGCCAGAATGCGGCGGCAGGCGGCCTCGTCGTTGTACCAGGTATAGTAGGGATCCTTGACCTCCTCATGGGTGGCAGGGTCTGCCACATACAGCCGCTCGAAGGTGGTCATAGCGCTGCGGCCGAACAGCGGTGACAACCGCCCGCACCACAGATACCACAGAAAATCCTGTCCGTTCTGGCGTTCGGCGCTGCCCTCCGGTGCGTAGTAGCCCCGCCGGGCGCGGGCGTCACAGTAGTCCATCAAGGCACGGCCGGAATAGCGGCGGCCCTCAAAGTGTTCCACCGCAAAACTGCCCTTTGCGGTCATGGGCACCACACCGTGGTACAGCAGGTTGCCATTTTCAATGTGGTACACACTGCCCTTTGCATAGAGAAATTCCACATGCTGCTGCAGCTTTTCGCTCTGGCGGAAGGACTGCACCAGCTTGCGCAGCACCAGCTTTTCGTCGTCGTTCAGGGCCGCCGGGTCGGCAGGGTCCACCGTGGGGAAGGCCGTGTCCCGCAGCGGGCAATCCTGTTCGCCGATGCGGACAGTATGCTTTTCCCAGTCGATGCGGCGCAAAAAATCCCGCCCCTGCATTTGGAAGTCCGGGTTGCGGTCGATGACCTGACATTCCAGCTTGAACATCAGGATGCTGATGGCCTTGTGCATCACCGCGCAGCGGTGCAGCATGCCCTTGGTATAGGGACCGCGGGCCGCGTCGGTGTGGGGCATCCAGATGGACAGATCGTCCTCCCCATAGAACTGCTCGGCCATGCGCTGCAGATGCCGCAGGTTGATGCCGTAGCAATCCTCGAGCATGCCGTGGTTGTGATAGGCCAACGTGGTCTTGAGCACCGTGCAGATGCAGATGGGGCTTCCGGCGGCGGCACCCATCCACACCACGTCGTGGTTGCCCCACTGGATGTCCACGTTGTGGTGGCGCATGAGCAGGTCCAGAATGATGTCCGGACGCGGGCCACGGTCAAACAGGTCACCCACGATGTGCAGCTTGTCCACCGCCAGATGCTTGATCAGCTCGCACAGCCGCACGATGAAACGGTCTGCCCGGCCGTTCTCGATGATGCTGCCCACGATCTGCCCATAATACAGGTCTTTGTCGTGGTCCTCAAAATGGGCGTGGAGCAGCTCGTCCAGGATATAGCCGCAGCTGGCCGGCAGGCACTGCCGCACATGGTCGCGGGTGTGTTTGGACGATACCAGCCGACAGATGTCAATGAGCCGCAGCAGGGTGTCGGTGTACCACTGGTCCAGCGCTTCCTCGCTGGTGCAGCGGTTCTTGAACTGCGGCAGCTTTTCGTTGGGGTAGTAGATCAGGGTGGCCAGCTCCGCACGGGTCTGTTCCGGGATGGCATCCCCCAGCACCAGGTCCACTTTTTCACGGATGACACCGGAAGCGGAGTTCAGAATGTGGACAAAGGCTTCGTTTTCGCCGTGCAGGTCGCTCATGAAATGTTCGGTGCCCTTGGGCAGCTTGAGCAGAGCCTGTGTGCTGATGATCTCGCTGGCCGCCGCAGCCTGCGAAGGGTAATCCCGCGAGAGCAGGGTCAGATATTTGAGGTTATCGCGGATCTCATCGTTCTCGGTGCGCATGAGGGTTCCTCCTGAAAGCAGTTATTCTCTTTTTATAGTATAGCACGACCCGTGTAAAATGTGGTATACTGGGGGCAACAAACTTTACACAAAGGACTTTGGATATTATGCCGAAAACCGATCTTGTCTCTCCGCCCTCCCACTGCGCCCTGTGCCCCCGCCGCTGCGGGGTGGACCGGGCTGCCGGAGCCGTGGGCTTCTGCGGCGCGGGCCGCACCCTGAAAGCCGCCCGCGCTGCCCTGCATTTCTGGGAGGAGCCCTGCATCAGCGGTACCCATGGCAGCGGCACCGTGTTCTTTTCCGGCTGCACCCTCAAGTGCTGCTTCTGCCAGAACTACCCCATCAGCGCCGAAGGGCTGGGCAAGGAGATCAGCGTGGAGCATCTGGCCGAAATCTTTCTCAGCCTGCAGGCACAGGGAGCCCACAACATCAATCTGGTCACGCCGGGCCAGTGGCGGCCCTGGATCACTGCCGCACTGGACCTTGCCCGGGCACAGGGCCTGCATCTGCCCATTGTGTGCAACACCGGCGGCTATGAGACCGTGGAGAATGTGAAGGCCTGGCGCGGGTACATCGACATCTGGCTGGCCGATCTGAAATACGTCTCCCCCGCCCTGTCGGCGGAACTTTCCGCCGCACCGGACTACTTTGCTCAGGCAAAACCCGCCATTGAAGCCATGATGGCCCAGGCCGGGCACCCGGTATTCGACGCCGACGGCATCCTGCAGCGGGGCGTCATCCTGCGGCATCTGGCGCTGCCGGGCCATGTGGACGACAGCTTTGCCGTGCTGGACCAGATGGCCGCCTGGAACGATGCCGACCCGGGATGCTTCCTGCCCAGCGTCATGAGCCAGTATACGCCGTTCTACAAGGCTGCGGAGCACGGCATCGGGCGGCGCATCACCACCTATGAGTACCACCGGGTGGTGAACTACGCCATGGACAAGGGCCTTGTGCAGGGCTATATGCAGCAGAAGAGCAGTGCCAAGGAGGAATACACCCCCAGCTTTGACCTGACGGGGGTGTAACGCGAATTCTCTCTTTTCGTCAAACTACCCAAATTTCGGTTCTTATTTTCTCTTGCATTCCCGCGCAAATGCTTGCATTCCGGCGGTGCGCGCACTATAATGGTTACATGGATACAACGATGTGTCAAAAGGATCCACGGTGAGTTTTTTACAATATCAGGAGGACCGTTATGGAACATTTCAATCCCATCCTTGGCAACGAGACCACCGGCCAGAAATTCATCACCTGCGGCGAGATCATGCTGCGCCTGACTCCGCCGAACTACGAAAAGATCCGCATGGCCTCCAGTTTTGAGGCCAGCTACGGCGGCAGTGAGGCCAACATTGCACTGGCTCTGGCAAACCTGGGTGTGGACAGCACCTTCTTCAGCGTGGTGCCCAACAACAGCCTGGGCAAAAGCGCCGTGCGCTGGCTGCGCTCCAACGACGTGCACTGCACCCCCATGATCCTCACCGAGCCGGACGAGACCCCCTCGAACCGTCTGGGTACTTACTATCTGGAGACCGGCTACGGCATCCGGCCGTCCAAGGTCATCTACGACCGCAAGCACAGTGTCATCACCGAGTACGATTTTTCTCAGGTGGACCTGGACGCCCTGCTGGACGGCTTTAACTGGCTGCATCTCAGCGGCATTACCCCGGCACTGGCTCCCAACTGCCGCAGCCTGATCCTGGACATGCTCAAGGTGGCCAAAAAGAAGGGCCTGACCGTGAGCTTTGACGGCAACTTCCGCTCCACCCTATGGACCTGGGAAGAGGCCCGCGACTTCTGCACCGAGTGCCTGCCCTATGTGGATGTGCTGCTGGGCATTGAGCCCTATCACCTGTGGAAGGACGAGAACGACCACAGCAAGGGTGACTGGAAGGACGGCGTGCCCCTGCAGCCCAGCTACGAGCAGCAGGACGAGATCTTCCAGCACTTCATTGAGCGCTACCCCAACCTGAAGTGCATCGCCCGCCATGTGCGTTATGCTCACAGCGGCAGCGAAAACAGCCTGAAGGCCTTTATGTGGTACGACGGCCACACCTTCGAGAGCAAGCTGTTCACCTTCAACATTCTGGACCGCGTGGGCGGCGGCGACGCCTTCGCCAGCGGCCTGATCTATGCCATGCTGCACAACTACAAAGCCATGGATATGATCAACTTTGCCGTGGCCAGCAGCGCCATCAAGCACACCATCCACGGCGATGCCAACATCACCGACGATGTGAGCAGCATCCGCAATCTGATGAATATGAACTACGACATCAAGCGGTAATTCACCGCACGATGCAGCAGGGCCTGCCGGAAAACCGGCAGGCCCTGTTTGTTTCCGGTGCGCAAAAAAGCACCCACCCCGGAGGGCAGGTGCCTGTGCAGCTGTGCTCAGTTGGAAAGGATCATGCGGTCGTTGGCAAACTCACCGCCGCTGGCGATCTGGAACTTGGCCAGCAGGTCGCTGACGTGCAGGTTCTTTTTCTCTTCCCCGGACACGTCGTAGATGATGTGGCCCTCATACATCATGATCAGGCGGTTGCCATACTTGATGGCATCCTTCATGTTGTGGGTGATCATCATGGTGGTCAGATGGTTTTCCTCCACGATCTTAGCGGAGAGGGTCAGCACCTTGAGCGCGGTCTTGGGGTCCAGTGCTGCCGTGTGCTCGTCCAGCAGCAGGAGCTTCGGCTTATTCATGGTAGCCATGAGCAGGGTCAGCGCCTGTCGCTGACCGCCGGAAAGCAGGCCCACACGGGCGGTCAGCCGGTCCTCCAAGCCCAGGTCCAGCGTCTTGAGCAGCTCACGGTACTGTTCCCGCTCGGCCTTGGTGATGCCGATGCGCAGGGTGCGCCGCTTGCCGCGCCGGGCAGCCAGCGCCAGGTTCTCTTCGATCTGCATCGTGGCGGCGGTGCCGGTCATGGGGTCCTGGAACACGCGGCCGATGTAGGCAGCGCGCTGATGCTCGCTCAGGCGGGTGACGTCTACGCCGTCAATGAGGATCTTGCCCTCGTCCACCGGCCATACACCGGCCACAGCGTTCAGCATTGTGGACTTGCCCGCGCCGTTGCCGCCGATAACCGTGACAAAGTCACCTTCGTTCAGCTTCAGGTTCAGGCCGTTCAGGGCCATTTTCTGGTTGACCGTGCCTGCGTTAAAGGTTTTGGAAACATTCTGGATCTCAAGCATTTTTTGCATCCTCCTTCTGTGCCTTTTTGACCGGCTTCGAGAAGTATTTGCTCTTCCAGTATGGCACGGCCAGGAACACGGCCACCACAGAAGCGCTGAGCAGCTTGAGCAGGTTTGCGTCAAAGCCAAGGGTCAGCACCAACTGGATGACAACATAGTAGATGATGGCACCGATGGAGACCGACACCAGCTTGAGGGCAAAGTTGTGGAAAATGCGGCCAAATACGGCCTCGCCAATGATGACGGCGGCCAGACCGATGACGATGGCACCGCGGCCCATGCCCACATCCGCAAAGCCCTGATACTGGCTCAGCAGAGCACCAGACAGGGCCACCAGTGCGTTGGACACGGCCAGACCCAGCACGATGTTGAAGTTGGTGTTGATGCCCTGTGCACGGGACATGGCGGGGTTGGAACCGGTGGCACGGATGGCACAGCCCAGCTCGGTGCCGAAGAACCAGTACAGCACGCCGATGACCACCACCGTAACCAGAATGATCATGATGATGGGGTTGTGCAGGGCAAATTCCTTGACCCAGCGCAGGGAGATGAGCAGGCCGTACTTGTCCACGTTGATGGACTGGTTGGCCTTGCCCATGATCTTCAGGTTGATGGAGTACAGAGCCAGCTGAGTCAGGATGCCGGCCAGAATGGCGGGGATGCCCATAAAGGTGTGCAGCAGGCCGGTGACAAGGCCGGTGGCCAGACCGGCCAGCACCGCCACCAGCAGTGCCAGCCAGACGTTCATGCCGGAAAGCAGGCACATGACACACACGGCACCGCCGGTGCCGAAAGAGCCGTCCACGGTCAGGTCGGCCACGTCCAGAATGCGGTAGGTCAGGTATACGCCAATGGCCATGATGCCCCAGATCAGGCCCTGCGCACAGGCACCCGGCAGAGCACCCGGCAGGTTGGCAAGTCTTGCAATGATCTCCAAAACAATTTCCTCCTAAACGTTACACTTTTTTATCTCCCGTTTTGATACGGGAAAGCGGAGAAGAGTAAAAATATGCTCTCCTCCGCTATTTTCGTTTTGGTTTCCGCTGTTGTCAGGCCTCGATTTCCTCGTAGCCTTCCGGCACGGTCAGGCCCAGATCATCGCAGATGGCCTTGTTGTACTTCTTGGTCACGTCGGTGTACTCGATGGGCATGGTGGAGATGTCGCCCTCGCCCTTCAGGATCTTGACGGCCATCTCGCCGGTGGTGTAGCCCAGATCGTAGTAGCTGATGGACAGGGTCGCCACGCCGCAGCCGGAGCAGATGCCCTCCTCACCGGCGAACACGGGCTTCTTGGCCGGGCGGCAGATGCCGTCCACGATGCCGGTGTTGGCCGCCACAGTGTTGTCAGTGGGCACATACAGGGCATCGTTCTCATCGGCCGCTTTCTGGCACACAGAGGACAGATCGTTGGAGTCGGAGAATGCGTACTGGGTAGCGGTCACACCCTTGGCCTCCAGGTACTTCTGGACCTCGTCCACCTGATACTGGCTGTTTGCCTCGGCAGAGCAGTACAGCAGGCCAACCTTCTTGGCGTCCGGCATCCACTCCACGATCATATCCGCCTGCTGATCCAGCGGGGCCAGATCGGAGGTGCCGGAGACGTTGCCGCCCACGGTGCCGGAGAAGTTATCCAGACCCAGCGCCACGCCGTACTCGGTGACCGAGGTGCCCAGCACCGGGATGGTGTTGGTGGCAGCCTGAGCCGCCTGCAGAGCGGGGGTCGCGTTGGCCATGATCAGATCCACACCGGAAGAAACAAAGCCGTTGGTGATGGTAGCGCAGGTTGCGGAGTCGCCCTGTGCATTCTGGAAGTCGAAGGTAACGTTGTCGCCAAAGGCAGCCGTCAGGGCATCCTCAAAGCCCTGGGTGGCAGCATCCAGAGCGGCGTGCTGCACCAGCTGGCAGATGCCAACGGTGAACTTCTGGCCGTCAGCCGCTGCAGAAGCAGAAGCTGCGGTGGAGGAAGCCACGGAAGAAGCAGCTGCGGAGGAAGCGGAAGAACCGCCACAGGCAGACAGAGCGGCGGCGGCACCGCAGGCAGCGGCGGCAGTCAGGAACGAACGACGAGTGATCTTACGCATTTTGATTTCTCTCCTCTATACATTGCAGTTCGTGCGGCCACAGGCTGCCGCACGCGAACTGCTGAATTGTAAGCGAGCCAGAAACAGGTTTGCTTTACACTCGTGAAGTATAGCACACATTTCCCGGTAAAACAATCCGCTTTTGCGCAAAAACGGCCCTTATTATCTATTATTTAAAACAGTTCCATCAATTATTTTGATCGCATGTTTTGCTTTTGCTGGTAAGCCGTCAGTTTTGCCCAATCGGCTTTCAGACCGTGCAGGTTGGCTTCCAGCTGGGGCAGCCAGGGCTGTGCGTAGTCGTAGTGGTAATACAGTGCCTGCCACAGCTTTGCCTGTGCACGCCGCAGCAGCACCGGACTGAGCACCGCTTCCAGACGTTCCACCTCATCCTCCAGCTCCATGCAGGTCAGTGCCCAGCGCACGTCCAGCGCCTCGCGGGCGGGCACGTCGTAGCGGGACAGGTAGTCCTGTACCCGGGCTTCGATCACCTGCCCTCCGCAGCCGGTAGGCTGCAAGAAGTAGCTCACCTGCCCTTCCCGACTGATCTCCTGGGCCAGCGGGTAGAGCGCGCACACCAGCGGTTCCGCATCGTGGATGGCACAGTGGTTCTCGGTCAGGAACGGGCAGTTGCTGCGGTTCTCTTTGACCGGGGCCAGCCGCAGCACCGGCAGATGGCTCACCTGCCCGATGCTGGCCCGGCAATAGCCCCGGGCCACGATCTGCGGTGGCAGGCGCAGCCGGGCTGCAATGCGCCACAGGTCAAAGCCAGATAATACGATATCTTCCCTGCCCCGGCAGCAGTCGCCGCATCCGGCGCAGGCAAAACAGAACTGCGCCTCCCGCTCCAGAAGCGGCATGGCCTCGGTGCGGGTAAAATCCACCTGCCCGCACAGGTCGATGTGGTCGTCACGCATCCTGTTTTACTCCTCTTCCCATTTTTCAGGAATTTTCTGATGGTTCCACTGCGTATTTGCTTGTACATTGCATATCCTGCCAGACCGTGCCATCTGCAGCGTAATACATCCACTCCGTGGTACCATCTTTGAACAGATATTCCAGCGCGAATGCCTGCCCTTCCTGCACGGGCACCGGATAGCTATTGTAGGGCAGTACATCATTGTCCCGGGGCTGTGCTGTAAAGTCCGCATACGCATCTTCTACCCGCCAGAATCTCCGGCCTGCCGCTTCGCCTGCCCAGGCAGCGATATCCTCTTCTCCCAGATAGATCGCCGTGTAGGTCTTGCCTGCAATGGTCAGTGTTTTTTCTCCCATGACGGGCGTCGTTTCTTCTGGCAGATCCTTTAAGCTGATCCTCAGGTCTTTGGAGACGATCCGCTCTCCATATTTCTGATAAAGCTGATTCGCCATACAGGGCACCGTACCGTCCTCGTAATTCATTCCATCCAGCGCTGTATGGACCGCGCCGTAGATCCCCATCACATCGGTGTTTTTCTCGGCATCCAATGCATCCAGTTCCCGCATGAAGTTTTCTGCCATACAGTTTTCCCGGTAGACATCCGCTTCTGCTTCCTTTCCTGCATAGCTATAGCTGTAATACCGCTTTGCCTGCTGGATGCTTTCCAGCGCCTGCGCATACTCCGGCGAATCCTTTTTACCTTCTGCCGTCAGATAGGTCAGATATTGATACCCCAGCGACCGATACATGTGTTCGATATCTGTTCCATGAAAAACCGTTTCCGGGCAGTTCTGTTTGATCTGCTTGTAAAATGTCCGGTAGACTTCACTGCCGCCCATTGTTCCCTGCACGGCTTTAAAGTGTTCGTTTAAGAGCGTGTCATCCTCTGCCTGCATCCACTGGTTCAAAAGCTGCGCACTTGCGTAGCCATCCTCCAAAAACAGATCGCGTGCTCCTGCGGCATAGAGTTCTTCCCAATGTTCCAGCTCCTGCTCGATCATTTTCTCATTTGCGTGCTCTTCCCCGTACAGATATACCGTTCCAGCCGCTTCCGGTTCTGTTTGAGAAGAGGCCGTTGTTTCCTCGTTTGCCGGAGCGCAGGCGGTCAGGCAAAGTGCCAGCAGCAGAGCCGCCCCTGCCGCCGCAAGCCAGAATTTCCGTTTCATACTGTGTTCGTCCTCCTCCACTGATTTTCCCCAGTATAGCACAGCCGCACAAAAAGTAAAAGGGAGCGTTTTCGCTCCCCTTCACCCGTTGGTTATTCGTATTTCTTCGCCGGGATCACGATGGCCCCGAACAGCGAGAGGATGTACACGATGAGCACAGCGGCCCACGCCTGCCAGCCGGTGGCGCGCTCAAGCTGCACCGCCCCCTCCGTGCAAAGCGGCGTCAGGAGCATACTTACCACGCACCACACCCGCATTGCTTTGATCACATGGAGCCAGTTTTTGCTGACGGCTTTATCCGAAACATACAGGCCGGCGGCAAGCTCCTTCTGGGTCATGCCCTTTTCCTTGCGCAGCTGTGCCAGAAAACTCCCAAAAGCGATCTTGTTCAGTTCGTACATCGTTTTGTCCTCCTTGTGAGCCAGCAGTTCTGTTTGTGGCTCCATTGTACCGGACCGGACATTCCCGCACAACCGACTGGCGGTAGAATTGGCGCAAAACAGTCATTTTTTCTTTTCCAGTCTGCGGTACACCTGCACAGCATCCATGATGTTGGTCTGCTCCGTCGCGTGGTTTCCGGGTGCCCCCAGCGTGACCAGAATATACTCCTTTCCGTTCACCACGGCAAGGCTGGCAAGGCACAGACCGGCCGCATCCGTGTAGCCGGTCTTGCCGCCCAGGATCTGCCCGCCTGTCACCTCTCCACCGTCCAGCCTGCTCAGCAGGGTGCTGGCCATATACAGTCCCTTCGGGTGCTGCGCTGTGACGCTGCTGGTGTACTGCCCGGTGGTAAACACCGTGCGGAAAGTTTCGTTGTTCAGTGCGGCCTGCAGCAGCACGGCCAGATCTGCCGCACTGGAATAGTGTTCCGGGCTGGTCAGGCCGGTGCAGTTGGCAAAGTGGGTGTGTTTCATGCCCAGCTCCCCGGCTTTCCGGTTCATCAGAGCCACAAAGGCCTCCTCGCTGCCGCTCACCTGCCGGGCCAGCGCCTCACAGCACTCGGCGCCGGAAGGCAGCATGGCTCCGTACAGCAGATCCCGCACCGTGACCGTCTCGCCCGGCTGGAACCCGGCCATGGAAGCGTCTGCCTTATACAGCGCGGGAAAGATGTCCTCCGGCAAGGTCACCGGCGTGTCCAGGTCCGGCAGCGCTTCCGCTGCCAGCAGCACCGTCATCATCTTGGTCAGGGAGGCCGGAGCGGCTTCCTCACCAGACCGCTTCCGGGCCAGGACCTGCCCGGTCCGGGCATCCATCAGCAGCGCGTGTCGGCTGGACGTGCCCAGCAGGATATTCTGCTGAGCGATCAGCCCGAACAACAGCAGGCCGGCCGCCAGCACCCAAAGCAATCCCCGATATCCGCGTTGGCGTCTGCCGCGGCGGTTTGATTTTCTTTTCATCTTGTTCGCATCCTTTTTTGCAGAATAAGAAAGCGCTTTCATCTCATAGAACGAGACGAAAGCGCCTTTTTCTGCAAACAGGATTTATTTCAGCTTCATTCCGTCGCTGGAAGCGTTGCCCACACACTCACCCAGAACGTGGCCGCCGTTGTGCACCGGGATGCCCACCCCCCACCTTGCCAATGTAGCTCAGGGGAACCTTCTGGTCCTGTTCCAGCTGGCGGACGCTCCTTTCCGTCATAGATAGTAAACCCTACAACGATTATAGAGTCAAGGTTTTGTTTGATGTTTGGCATTCCGGCATCCCCAGACACAACAAAAAAGCCCCGAGACTTTCATCTCAGAGCTTTCTGTTCAAGTCGGCGACTACCTATTTTCACAAGCCGTTTCCAGCTAACTATCTTCGGCACAAGTGAGCTTAACTTCTGTGTTCGGAATGGGAACAGGTGGGACCTCACCGTCATCGACACCGACCGATCTGACTGAATCAGTATAACACATTTCTGTGTCACTGTCCAGTGTTTCTTAGAAGGACGTGCCTTCAAAACTGAATAATCACTGCTACTTCATTTTTTCGTTGACTTAAAAGTCTCAAGCGAATTGTGGTCAAGCCCTCGATCTATTAGTACACGCTTGCTGAATGGATCACTCCACTTACACATTGTGCCTATCAACCTTGTAGTCTTCAAGGGATCTTACCTGATTGAATCAGTGGGATATCTTATCTTTGGGTCGGCTTCACGCTTAGATGCTTTCAGCGTTTATCCGATCCGTACGTAGTTGCCCAGCTATGCTCCTGGCGGAACAACTGGTGCGCCAGAGGTACGTCCGTCCCGGTCCTCTCGTACTAGGGACAGCTCCCATCAAATATCCTGCGCCCACGACAGATAGGGACCGAACTGTCTCACGACGTTCTGA